>Ga0182021_10000967_pt1 | contig 32708 bp, 19 predicted proteins | sample 612E3MmetaG_FD_120493 | JGI IMG/M metagenome (GOLD analysis project Ga0182021, IMG submission 120493) | Permafrost microbial communities from Stordalen Mire, Sweden - 612E3M metaG (Illumina Assembly) | ecosystem: Environmental > Terrestrial > Soil > Wetlands > Permafrost | place: Sweden... | reverse complement strand
TCCGTTTACAAGGGTCGCAACGCGCTGGCCGAGCCCGTTGAATATCGCGACAACCACGTGGGAGCGAACCGAAAGCGCGTACCGGATAGTCGTCGCCGGGTTGAATGGATTGGGATAGTTCTGGAACAGCACATAATCCGACGGCAGGAGCGTGCCGGGCCCCGGGACCGACGTGACGCCGCTGCGGAGGTAGTGCAGAATCAGACCCGAATCTCCGACGGCCCAGCCATTCAGCTGCGAAGCCGCTGTTGTGAATGTCAGAGCATTCAGCGGCGCATTGATTCCCCAGTGACCGGGCGTGGAATACTTCCAGGCGTGTCCGGAGTTGCCCGTGTATGCAATGCTCGGTCCGGTTGCGGCCCAGAATTCACTTCCCGATCCGGATATGCACGTCACCTGCCCTATCCCCGGGGCGCCCGCCGTATCCCACGACAAACCCCCGTTCACACTGGTTCTGATCGAGTCGAGATACAAGCCACCCGAGAGACCAACAGTGGCAGAATTGAAATGGAGGGCACCGAGAGGGACAGTACTCATGCCAGTCGACCACGTTGCGCCGAAATCGGTCGAACGGTATACGGCGCCGGAGATGCTTCCGAACCAGAGGGTGCTCCCAAGAAGCTGGACGCCAATAGGCCGTATTGGGTACGGTCCATAGTAGCTATGCGCCAGAGTCGTCAGGCTGTCTTCCGACGGGACCGTCGAGAGGCTATTCCATGACCCTCCACCGTCAGTGGTCCTGAGTACGGTCCATTTCGATCCTAACGGGGAGCCTACGGCGTAACCATCCAGGGAAGTCCTCATCTGTATCCCGCCGATTGCGACGCCGCTCTGGGTGGAGACCGGTGACCACGATGACCCACCGTTCGACGTTTTGTATATCTTCGCCGCGTTGTTTGAGAAGACCGTGGCGAACGCATTATTCGCGTCAAGTGCTTCGACGGCGTTCACGGTACCCGTACCGAGCGCTCCACCGCCCGCCGACCTCCAGGTCGAGCCGCCGTTTGTCGTCAGAAACACTCCCCCGTTCATGCCACCGGTCCAGACGACGTTGTTATCGACCGCCTTCACGGCCAGGAGCGTGTCGGCAGTCCCGCTCGTCTGAATTGTCCAGCCGGTGTCAATTGCCGCAGGGTATTCCCAGATTCCGATCCCCCCTCCGAAGAGAGTTCCCCCGTTGATGCACAGGTTGGTCGCGGTGCTCGCAGTGCCGTGCGGCCACCCGGTGTCCCACCACTGATTCCCGTTGTCTGTTGAAACATAAACAGTCGGCCATGCGGCGGCAAAGATATTGCCCGCGGCGCCGCCCGGAGCGGGACTCGCTGCGAATGCTTCGACGTACAACATGGGACCGAAACTGGTCCCTTCCCACGCAAAACCGGCGTTCTGCGCGGTCCAGGTTGAGCCGTTGTCCGTCGAACGATAAACCCCGCTCCCCCATACGCCCGCAAAGAGATCTATGTTCAGACCGCTCCCTGTACCCGGCGTCGCAGCGAGTGCAGCGACCTGTCCCGCCGGCAATCCGCTCGAGATGCGCGTCCAGCCGGTCCCACCGCTCGCGGACATAAAAACTCCGTTATCGGTTCCTGCATAAAGATACGTCGTCCCGCCTGAACTTATCGACGCGAAGGACGCGATATCAGAATCCGCCGCGGTGGCAAAACCGGCACTGCTCCTCGTCCAGGTCGCCCCGTCATCATCCGATCGGTATATGCCGTTCGCAGGCCCCTGCTGGCGCGCGCCGGCAACGATCGTCGTTCCTGCAACCCCGAGCCGAAAAATGCTCAGGTCATGCTCTCCCAACACCCCCAGGGGGTAGACCCATGTCCAGCTGTCTCCGTCGTCGGTCGAGCGCCAGATCCCCCCCTCTTCCATTCCCGCGAAGAGATTCGTGCCGTTCCCGGTCGTCGAAGGAACGACTGCGAGAGAATAGACGTAGCCGCCGTAAAATGGGGCCGGGAGTCCATTATTGACCTGTTCCCAATTCCCACCTCCGTCCGTCGATCGGTACACACCGTACCCCCATGTCCCCACGAAGAGATTGCCTTCTTTTGCCGCGAGACACTTTACCGAAGAAAGCGGATAGCCGGTCTGGATCCACTGGGCGTGAGACAGGCTCGAACCACATATCGCTGCAGCGGTCAGTACGACATTGCGGAGTGTCTGCATATTTTCCCTGTAAGTCTGTCAGCAAAATAAGTTGCCCGTGTTCTTTCCTCATCACCAGCCGCACCACGGCAACATGAACGCCCCGCCGAAGCCAGGGGGGGCGTTCCCCCCGAGACATTTTCCGGTGTTTTGGGAACAGCTCAAAGGTGCGGTTATCACGCGGTCACGCGATGAAGAACGCACGCGTGATGATAACAAAACGATCACAAAAATGCGCGCATGATGATCACACGGCAATCACAAACAATGCTCGCGGGATGACTTGAGAAACCAGTCACCTGATCAACAGAAGCCGGCGAGTCTGCAGAAAGCCCTCTGACTGGAACCCGTAGAAATAGACGCCGCTCGCGAGACCAGTTCCGTCGAACCTGACCTCATGGAATCCGGCATCTTCGGGACCAGCCAGGGATGCTGAGGGTCCTTTGTGATTCATGCGGAAAAGAGGATGAAAACCCGCACTGTATCCGGGGCAGAGATGCACGATCTTTTGGTTTTCTGGCGTTATTTTCTTAGAATAGAGTGTTAACTAGTGTCGTCCTCGTGGGTTCTACGCCCGGTGAAGTAACGCAACTGCTCGTCAGTGTTCGGGCCGGAGATCAGTCCGCCCTGAACAGGCTCCTTCCTCTCGTGTACGACGAGCTCAGGAAAATAGCCTCGTCGTACCTTTCCCAGGAACACACGCAGCGTACAATCCAGACCTCGGATCTCGTCCACGAAGCCTATCTCAGGCTTGCTGAATCGGACGTTTCCTGGCAGAATCGGGCCCACTTCTTCGGGATCGCCGCCCGATCCATGAGGCAGATTCTCGTGGATTACGCCCGCCGGAGGCATGCGGACAAGCGCGGCGGCGGCATGACCCGGGTGTCTTTGAATGAGAGCGTGCTTGTCATGGACGAGGATTTCAGCCGGCTGCTCATGCTTGACGACGCCCTCAAAAGGCTCGAGCAGATCGACACACGGCTCTGCAGGGTTGTCGAGCTGCGTTACTTCAGCGGTCTGACGGTCAAGGAGACCGCGGAGGTGCTTTCGGTATCGGCGCGCACGGTCGAGAACGATTGGAACCTCGCGAAGGCGTGGTTGTTCCGGACCATGAGCAGCTGAATTCTCCGGCCTGCGGGTCCCACCCAACTATCCAACCATGAACCCGGCTCTGTGGCGCAGAGTGAGAGTGGTGTTCGCGGAGGCATACAGGCTTCCTGCGGACAACAGGCCGGCTTATCTCGACGACGAATGCGGCAGCGACGGCGAACTCCGAAGCGAGGTCGCATCGCTTCTCGCCGCACTCGAAAAAGCCGACGGGGTGTTTCAGCCCCTCCCCCAGTCCCTCCTTTCGACGGCATCGCACGACGCCTCCCCGGACAAGCGTATCGGTACGGTGCTCGGGAACTACCGCATACTGAAGCATATCGGATCGGGGGGAATGGGGGAAGTATTCGAGGCTGTGCGGGATGACGGAAAGTTTCAGCGGCGGGTCGCGATCAAATTCGCACTGTCAACTCTCTCTCATGGGGAGATGATCCGCCGATTCGAGGCGGAGCGGTCGCTCCTTGCGTCGCTTCAGCATCCCAACATCGCCCAGTTGATCGACGCGGGAACCACGGACGACGGCATGCCGTATTTCGTCATGGAATACGTCGACGGAATGCGCATCGATGATTACTGCGACGAGCATCAACTTTCCATACCCGAGCGGCTCCGCCTGTTTCAGGTGGTGTGCGGGGCGATACGATTTGCCCATATGCACCTCGTGGTCCACCGCGACATCAAACCCGGGAACATACTCGTCGCCTCCGACGGCACCCCGAAGCTCCTGGACTTCGGCATAGCGACGCTCCTCCGGGAGGAGGGAGCATCCGGCGAGCGCACGCACACCGCACTCGGATTCATGACGCCCGACTATGCCAGCCCTGAACAGCTGAGAGGAGAGCGGGCGACGACGGTGAGTGACGTCTACGCGCTGGGGATGCTCCTGTACAAGCTGCTGACGGGACAGAAGCCGTACGAATTCCACAGTCCCCTCCCGTTCGACATGTCCCAGACGATACTGAACACCGAACCGACGAGGCCGAGCGTGAAGCCGAACGCGATCACGGTGGCGGGGACGTCAGCGATCAGGGTCCGCAAAATTCTCAGCGGCGACATCGACGCGATCGTCCTGATGGCCCTGCGGAAAGAGCCGGACCGGCGCTACCAGTCGGTCCAGGATTTCTCCGACGATATCGGGCGCCTCCTGGCCCACCATCCGGTGACAGCGCGCAAAGGGGAAGCCCGCTACCGGGCAGGGAAGTTCATCCGCCGGCATCGTTCGGCGAGCATCGCATTCATCATCGTGGCACTGGCGGTGATCGGGGGAGTCGGCGGGGTCGTGTGGCAGGCGAAACGGGCTCAGCACGAGCGGGACATCGCTCTCATTCAGGAGAAGAAGGCGACACGCATCAATCAGTTTCTCCAGCAGATGATCGCCGAAAGCGACGTCAACTGGTACAACCACGGCCTGGGACCGGCCGCCACCGCGATCGACATACTCAATGCGGCGTCAGTCCGCCTCGATAACGAACTGCAGGACGAGCCGGCGGTAAAGGCAGAACTGCACATGACCATCGGGAATACGTATCTCGCACTCGGAAGATCGAAAGAGGCAGCCCATCATTTTGCCGCGTCACTGCAATTGAGACTGAACTCCTACGCTGCCGACAACCACGAACTGATGGAAAGCGAGTTCTATCTCGCCGGTGCATTTAGCCAGCTCTCTTCGTCCGACCCCGCCGCCGCGGACAGCGCGGAATCGTATTACAGGAGCATCATCGACAATCTGAGCGCACCCTCCCGGCGCGGGGACATTTACCTGCCATACGCGTACCAGGATTACTCGTCAATGGTGCTCAGGCAGGGAAGGCTGGCCGAGGCGGAGAGCCTCATCGTGCGCGCACTCCCCCTGTTTCTCGAACGGTACGGAGATTCCCACGTCGCAACCGCCTCCTGCTACGGGGTCATGGGGCACATCGCAAGGCTCTCCGGGGACTCCACCCGCGCGGAGAGGAATTTCCGGAAGGCGTTTGACGATGTCCTCACGTTTTCAGACCGGTCACGGACGAACGTCATAGAAGGGCTGGAGCCGCTGGCACGCTGCCTTATCAACCGCGGAGAGCTTGATGAACCGGATTCGCTGATCGAGAAAGCCCTGGTCCCCGTAGATTCCCTCCCGCCCCATGAGCGAATCCTCGTGGCCAGGCTCCTCTGCTGCAAGGCGCAGATCCAGACACGTCGCGGGGATTTGAGGGGGGCGAACCGAACCCTCGGGCGTGCCAGGGCAGCCATCGACGGGGCTCCGGAGAACGAATTGCGGAGACTGAATGCGAGGGAGCTTATCGCCGTGGAAGAGGGGAGAATACTCATCGGCCGAAAGGCCTATGCGGACGCAAGGAAGGTACTCCTCAAGGCCCGGTCGGACGAAACGAAGAAGTCGGACAAGTATGACCGCGTCGCCGCTGCGTGCGATGTTCTCCTCGGTACAATCCCGCCCGGGGGATGAAGCGCAACGCGTTGTCCGAAGACCCCTGACAACACTCCGGCCTGACGCCAGCTGTCTTAAGACCTTTCCTTCCTCCTGACAGCGCGCCGCCCGGTCGCCGGCAGTTTTGAGATCTTTCCTTTTGACCGCGTTCGGGGGCGGGCCTTCATTCGCGCACGGGGCTGCCGGGGCGTACGAGGAACCGGGACCACATCGGGTTCCGCCGCCAACGGGGGCCCGGCCGGAGTCGGGAGCGATGCCGGAACCGGGGTCCCCGACGGAACCGGAAGCGCGACAGGCAGTGCGGGCGCCGACCGGGCCAGTACCTCGGGGAACGAAGCAGATTGAGGGGCGACCAGGGAAAGGTAGAGATGCCTCTCTCCGGCAAATGTCGCAACGCGGATAAACATCCTCAACACAATTGTCACTTGCTGCGCTACCAGCAACGCAAGTATCCCCGCCCCCGTCGACACGTTCATCGGGTTCTCCGCCAGCAGGTACGCGGCGATGACGCAAAGCGAAACAACGAGGAGCGCAAGCTGCAGGCCGACGACAGAGAGGAATCTCCGGAACACGAACTTCACTGCAATCCAGGAGACGCGGAACATGGACCGTGCGTCTGACCGTACGGTCTCGACCCTCGCATAGTCCGACATCAGAACGACGAGCCCGACGAGAAAGAGCGTCGCCGCGAGGATGAGGATTCGTGCGCGGATGACATCCACCTCGGAGACAGCACTCCTGTCGACGGCGTCATAGATCGACCCGAACAGCGCCGTGGACCCGAGGAAGACTATGACCAGCACGGGCGCGAAGATAAGGGAGAGCCTGAGATATCGCCACAGATACCTGCCGCAATCTCCGAAAAAGGAGGCCAGGGTGAACCGTCGACCTCCGGAACTCAACTGCCCCAGGATCCCTCCATCGAGGACCGTCGTGAGCACCATAGAGAGTGCTGCACCCCACCCCACCGCGGAGCCCAGCGCGCCCAGGCCCTTGCTCCCGTTCCGAAGGAAGCCAGCATAGACCGTCGCATCGAAACCGGCGAGAAGGCGATCGGTCAACATCGAATTCCCGATTGCGCTTGTCATGATTCCACGGAACATCAGTGCAAGGGGCAATGCGATCACAAGATTGGAGACGTAGAGCACGAGCACCATACGAATTGAGGATGAAGCGGAACGGAATCCGCCGACAAATGCATCGTTGAACCTTTTCATGCCGGTCACGCGCAGAGTTGGGAGAGGGGATTTCGAAGCCATTCTACAATGGCGAAGCTCCGATCAGGATATTCTGGACCCAGTAGAGCATCTTTACAGCGTATTTCCAGAACGGGAGAGCCGAAGGTTCCACCGCTCTACTGTTGTTGATTCTATTGATGTCGATAACAAGGATTTCATCCGGGTCCACCGACGCCCACGCAATTTTCTCGCTCCCCCTGTACGTGAACTCCCTGTAGCGCGCCACGCCGTCCCAGTGTTCACGCACTTCCCTTCCTCCGGCGAAATGCACGAGAACGTCGACAGGCAGATGCATCTCACCAAGCCGGCTCACCAGGACTCTGCAATCAAATTGCCTCTCCCGGGATAGACCGGTGTCACTTCGTGCGGGCTCAGGGATCCCGGCGCTGTCAACAAGCCCGGTAACCGGCTCGACCGGCATGTTTGTGATAGACGTAAGCTCGTAGTCGCACACGCCGGTTCCGTACAGGACCTGATCGAAGAACCAGTTCATGTCTTTTCCGTACCTGTCGCCGAGTCGCCGGAGCACGACTTCGTTCACCACGTCGACAAAATCCCGGGAGCACGGGTGTTTGAACTTCCACCGCTCGAAATACGTTCGCATGATCTCGTCCATGACCGGTCTTCCCACCATGCGCTCCAGCGTCGTGAGAAACAGGGCAGATTTATCGTATGTCAGGGTCCCGTAGCCGCCAGCTCTAAACTCCCACGAATTCGTGAACGTCGGAGCGATTCCGGGATTGCTCATCCCGGAGTATGACATATGCGAAGACTCAAGATCGCCCATCCTGATTCCCAGGAGATCAACCGCCGACGTCTTCGATCCGTACACGTCGTTCATGATACGGGTTTCAGAGTACTGGTTGATCCCTTCATCAAGCCACGCCTCCTCAAATTCGTTGTTTGCGACAAGCCCGTACCAGTATTGATGGCCGAATTCATGGATCGTCGTGGTTTCCGGCATTAACTTGATGCCTTTAGGAAAGTGCCACAGGGAGGATCCTGTTATGAGGGTGGGATATTCCATCCCTCCGGCTCCGAGCGCGTTCCACTGCGGGTCGACGATCGTCAGTGTGGGATATGGATATCGCCCGATCCAGTCGTTGAAATATTTCAAAGCCGCCTTCACCGATTGCAGATACCTCCCGGCCTCCGTTGCCACCCGATCGGGTTGCATCAGGAGCCGTATCCTGACGTGCTCCCACTGGTCTTCGATGACTGTGAACAACGGCGACGCCGTCCAGGAGAAATCATGAACGTCTTCCGCATGAAACGTGAGAGTCTTGGATCCGTCACCATTCACATTCTCTCCGACCAGAGACCCCACTGCCCCGACAACGAACCTTTTCGGCACCGTGATCCTGACGTCATAGACCCCGAAGTCGGCATAGAACTCGGAGCTTGCATGGAACTGATGGCAATTCCAAGCGCCATGGCGTTCGTATCGCATCCCGGCAGTCTCGTACACGCCGATCTTGGGAAACCACTGGGCGACCATGAAAAAATCGTGGTTGTAACCTGTCCGGGCGAGAACAGCAGGGAGTTTCGCGGTGAAGTCGAGTGACAATGTGATGGAGGCCCCCGGACGGACGGGGGCCTTCAGCGGGACGCGGAAAACCGTCTGGTCGTTCACATTGTCGTCATCCGGATGTATGTATTCCATGAGCGGCTTAAGGTTCTCCCCCTGCTGCGTTCGTATCGCATCGACGTTTATCCAGCCCCTCTCCTCATCAGGAACGTCGGCCGTCACCCGCCGTCCTCTTCCCTCTTTCATAAAGGTCGAGACGGAGTTCTTGAAACCGTTCAGATAAAGATGAAACCTGAGCTCCGCAACAGGCTCCGTGGAAGGATTGCGCCAGATGAGAGTTTCGGCCCCGTGGAGCATTTTCAGTTTGTCGTCGAGTGTCACCGCAATTGTGTAGTTCGCAATCCGGGGGCTCAACGGCTTGGCGAATATCGGGTTGGGGAGTGTTGCCTGGCTCAGGCCGGTATTGCAGCAGAAAAACAGGATTAAGGCGAAGCTGCTCCACTTTGCTCGAAGCATGACTGACTGCCTGAAATGTGTGCGGTGGGGTTGAATAACGTGGTGTGTTTCGTTACCTGTCGGTTCATTTCAGCTTGATCTGCGTTCACTCGCGGGAGGTTCGGGTGCCGGGGATCCGGGAAGCAGACGTTCGCCATTCTGAGCCTGTACGTCGTCCTGCAAGATTTCGTATTCCGCAGAGACCTCGTCAGGCTTGATCGCACGATGGGTTTTCGCGCCGGTAAGCACGGATCGGAGAAACCATATCAGCGCACCAGCAGCGACGACGACGAGCACTGCCGCGAAGAAGAGGACAACAACGACCACGCCGGCAATGACGAGAAGCGTTCCCAGCACACGGCCGCCGGCCGTGCGCGGCATCGCAAATTGGATCTTCATCCCTTCAGTTCCTCCATGTTCCCCGGATCCAATATACGCAATTCATCGGTCTGACGTCCGGAGTACATGAAGAATCTCCCCCGGGGCCAATGCGGCGATGTCACGCCGATCGAACGATGCCGAGGAACCGCCTCAGGAGCGCGTAACCGAGAAAGACTCCGGCGGACTCAAGCACGATGAAGACAACTCCCACAAGGAGGGCCCTGCCGAACCCGGCGGCCGCACCATCGCCGAAGATTTCGGCGAATGCAATTGAAAACCCCATGAGGAGTGCGATAAGGGCAAGGAGGTTCCACTCGTGTAACCGGGGATTAAAAAAATCTGTGATTCCTCGAAATCGGGGTGAACCGGCTCTTTTCTGAATCATATCGGCACGGCGGGGCAGGAATCCGGCTCTGGATGTGAGATCCCTGAAGATTCCAGTCAGGTCATCAATGAGGTCTTTTTCAGGAATATCGGGGCAGGGAAACATGGCCTTCGAAAGGAGTGCCACCGAGAAGAACATCACGAGCATTCCGGCTATCGCACTCAGTATGGCTCCGGCTGTCCCATCCCGCCAGACGGCAGGATAGAGGCAGAGCAATCCAAGGAGAATCAGGAACGGGACCATCTGTCTCTGACGCAACGGATTTTGCGAACACACCTCCCTTCGCCTGGCCAGGCGCATGAGATAATAACTGAAGAGCGACGCGAGCAGAAAAAGCCCACCGGTGATGACTGCCAGATCGTTTCCAGACTCTGTTCCGATCCACTGCGACGAATAGCGGACGAGCGCGATAGCGTTCGCAAGCATCGTGACAATGATCGCAAGCTGGGAGACTGCCATCGAGCGAATCGCGTACGTGTAACGGTTGGAGAGTGACTCCGTTTTCAGGTCTGTCCTGAACGCCCGAATCACGGCGAGTGTTGCGCAAATGAACCCGAGCTGAATGCCAAATGAACCGACCGCATCAAATGGATCCCCTGCGAACGGGTTCACGGCGGCGAGGGCCGCGTCGTGTTTCGCACGGTTGAAGAAATGAATAAACACGGCTGTCAGCAGGAGCGATACGATGGCCGCGATCCTCAGGTGGAGGAGACCCCTCCCCGCGCTTTCCTCACCGGTGTAAAGCTTGCGCCGTTCTGGCATGTAATGACTCTCATTCAGAAAAGAGAATGGACGGCTCAACCAACCGCGGGGGAATACGTGGGAAAACGGGCAAAGCGACACGATCGTAGAAAGTCATGGCACTTGCGAACTAATCGACAGAACCTTCTTCCAGCCTGCGGCCTTTAGACCATAGTAGAGATTGAACCCGTCGATATAAGCTATGACTCGCTGGTGCATATTTATGGTTGACTTTTGGTCAGGCTGGATGTATATTCCATTGTAGTTTACAGCACCGGCGTGAGTAGCGCTGGTCCGACGGCCCCAGGAGAGATCCCGGGGCCGTTTCTGTTAATACATGCGTAAGGCAAACAATGTGGGATGAATCAACTCGCGGTTTCCCCAGGTGAGCAGGGAGCGCCCTCGACAGTGTTTGCTCGATTCAGTACTCGGCCTTTACGTGGGCTGCACCGGTAAAGTCCATTATCAATATCGATTCAGTGCCGGGATCATACGTCCCTCCCGTGACTTTTACAGCCCTCTTTCCTTCGGGGTGAGGAAGGCGGATGCTAACAATCCGGGGCTTGAACTGCGAATTGCACGAGAGTGAAGCTTCAATGAACCCCGCTGTTACATCCGAATTCACCTGCAGAGAGATGGGACCAAAGTAGCTGCGTACGTTTGTCATCGTTATTTGTTTCCCGTCTTCCATCCATTTGCGCGGTATGCCGGGGAGGAGCTTCAATGTTTGTCCCTCCTCGAGATACAACATCCACCTGGTTTCCATCAGGAACCACGCCTGCTCATGCGTCTTGTGCTGGGAGACCTGGAAGACGTGTTCCCAGAACGTGTATGTTTCCCTGTCGGCGAGGGCGGACACAGTATTGTAGTACGTTTTCAGGAACGGCTTCACAAGCCCAAGCTTGAGCTGAAGCCAGTCATGACGGCTGTAATAAGGCTGGCTGAACGCCGCATTATTTTGATAAAACAGCTCGGTGTGATAATCGAGCATCATCCGCGAGACCTGTTCCTCCGGCGCGAGCACCTCGCCAAAGACCAGATAGAGCGGACCCAGGAGGACGTCAGGTACCGTCACTGTCCCGTGGGAGAAATAAGACTCGGGCTTGATATGCAGGGCCCTCGGGCCGATCGCTTCGGTCCAGGGAGGGACCGTAATCGTCCAGCGCCCATCGCCGAGAGGGACGACCGGAGAGGTGGAGATGCTCTGCATCAATGACGCGCGAATGTCATCCTGCCAGACCGAGGCCGCCTGCGCGAGCCACGTCGAACGATCGCGATCCACATCTGTCAACATTTCAGCGACCCGGCTGATTCCGAGATACGCGTACGCATTGAGCATGTACTGATGATACGGATCGTTCGGGTCGGCGACCTTTCCAGCGATCATGCCATACCCTTTCCCCTTCAGCTCCGGCTTCTTGTTTTCGTCTCTCCAGCGGAGCAGGAACTGGCATGCCCTGATCAGATTTGGCTCGACGACTCTCACCCATGCTGTATCCCGGGTATACCGGAAATACTCGCCCATGCTCCAGAGCGCGGCGCCGGTCTCGACCATGTATCCGCCGAAATTTTGGAACATCCCGTCATCGTGCTGCTGCTTGATGAAGAACATCAGGGACCTGCGCGCGACGTCCGGCAATCCCATCGAATTATAGAACTGGATGATCGGTGAGCTTTCCGTGCCAATGGGGGAGTAGATCCCGATCGTGGGGGTCAGCGTGCTGTCGGGTTCATTGCCGTACGTGATCAGGTCCAACTGGAGCAATCCCGATTGAATCATCTCGTTGATTCTCTGCTCGGGAACGCTGATCCGGGCCGCATTCGAGAGTTTCGCTTCCCAGAACCGCCTGCACTCGACCAATCGTACATCGAACGACTGTTTTACAAGCTCCGCCGCTCTCGATTTCGAAACAGGAGAGTGAGGCACAAGAAATTCGAATACCGCCTTTTCGCCCGGACGGACCATCACAGCAATCTCCTCATCGTGCAGAGGGCGCCCGTTGAGCCTGGAAATTCCATAGACATTCCCGGAAGCGAATGAAGAGAATCCGGTTTCCCTGTCAAGGGAATAGGTTATGTTCATCCACGCTCCCACGATGGGGCGGAGAGTCTTGAACCAGGCATAGCGCGGGACCGAGGCCCTGTTGACCGCTTCGCAACGATAATAGAGCACGGTTGATTCAGTTTTCTTCGATTCAGCCTCCAGGCGCGGCTTCACCATGTCTTCCTGCTCCTTCGTAAACATGTGACCGATGCTGTAATCATCCGCCACGAGCCAGTCTGTCCCAACGAGTGTTTGCGCCGCCAAAGGAGAGGTTTCCAGGGACACGAATGCAGTGGAACGGTACTCAACGTCGTCATCGACAAGCATAGAATGCAGGATGGGAAGCACCCCCTCTTCAAGACGCCTCGTCGTATTTACGGCAACCCCCTGCCCCCGCCCGACGATATAGCCATATTGCACGGTCTGGTTGTCGAATTCGGGGAGCCGTACCTGCGCGGATGCATTCCGAGGCGTGATCATGTTCATTTCGCTGCCGGGATAGGCGCGGTTATCCGCCAAATCGAAAATCCGCATGTCCCGGCTCAGACCCAGCCAGGTGGGACAGGGCTGGTTTCGCGTGCGCATTGCGGCAGAGTCGAACGATTCTTCGGGTTCACTCTCGATTTGCTCCAGTTTCGTCCTTCCTCTGCGGCTTTTCAGGGAGGATTCGATCTTCCCGTAAGAGCGGTCATCATCTGACGTCGTGACCACAACACGGTATTCCGGGATGTACATCGGATAGTCTTTGCTTACGTCTCTCAGGAAGAAGGAGAACGGATTTCGATCGTTTCTGACAGAAACGATCGTAGGATCGCTTCCGGGATTGTTGTTTACATTGTCGAATGATACACGGAGAACGGCATTGCTCTTTGAATCGAATACGAACGAGTTTCGCGTGGCCCTCCCTTCACCCCGGACAATCTCGATATTTGAGAGATTCCCGTTTAACACATCGATAATCCCGGCGGGCTGCCCATCGGGCCACTGAATAATGACCTGCCGGGGTCCCGGACTCCCAACAGTCTGACCGAATACGGGGAAAGGAATTGCCAACCAAATCAACAATATCACCCGAACTGAATTCGATGTGCTCATTGTTATCCCGACTGTGTGAGCTAGACGGATCGTTTCTTTCCGTCCTTTCTCTTCCGCGATGAAGGCGGGCCGGGGCTTTTTTTCCGGGGAGAGGGAGATCCGGGACTTTTCTTCCGCTCGGAAGGTACCGCGGCACCTCTCTTTGGACGAGTTGGATGGGAGGCGGGCGGAGCCTCACCATGGCTCTCGCCTTTTTCAAGCTCACCTGCTTTTTCGATGACTACCTGGCCGTGAGAAATGGTCATGGACTTGAACTTCGATGGCCTCGCAGGAGGAGTCCCCCACTGCGGGTTCGTGATGTCGTCCATCCCCGCCTCGTCCACGAGCTGTTTCACGAGTCCCACGATCCCCCGCATGTGGCTCTTTATCTTCATCGTGACGAGCCTATTCATCAACGCCTGGACCACCTTCTTGACAAGAGGCCGGCCGGCCACAGAAGGGAGAAGAACAACTTTTTCCACGTACGGACGGAGCCGGGATCGGATTGAAGTGACTGAATGCGAAGGGACGTACGGCTTCCCGTCCGGCCACCCCCGCATATACCCGGCCCCCCAGTCTTCGATCACGAAGAGACCTCCCGGCTTCAGGTGATTATCAAACAGATGCCAGAAGCTCATCGACGTGAATTCACCGATATGCGAACAATCGTCGATGATGATGTCAAACCCATCCGGTGCGGTCTCAGCGCGAGCGCGGTCGAGAAGCGCGGTGTCCTGCTGCAGTCCCCGGTAGACGTGAATGCGCCCTGAAGGATCGTCAATCCGGATCTCCGATATGTCGATCCCCGCAATCGTCCCTTTGCGGAAATAATCACGCCACAGCTCGAGCGACCCTCCGTGGCTTATCCCAAGCTCAAGGAGGTGAATTTCCCTGTCCGCCAGAGGCCCGAAGAGGCGCTCGTAGTTGCGAAAATAGTCGTCGTATGATGCCTTGTCGGTTTTGTAAAGATGCGGGTTGATCGTCTTTTGCATTGTTTGCCTTTTTATAGGTTATGGCTCCTACGAACCAGGTCCCCCCGTCTCTTCTCGCCTTTGCAATATACTTCCCTATGGCCCCGAGTACAACTACGGCCGTGTCCCAGACAACAGACAGGCGGTGGAAGAATCCCACCTCCCGCATACTTCACCGGGAAATTGAGAGCCGAAACTCATCTACAACGAGTCCAATTTTCTCAACCGGAATTCGGCGGAATCCTGTTTTCCAGACCGGGGACCCCGATCCCATTCGGAAGTCACCTCGAAGCGGATCAGCGAAGCCGGGATCGGCCAGTATATTCCCACGCAGCGCAAGCTCGCGCACGATCGAGGTGTCCTCACGGGTATGCATCGAAGAATATCCGATGTGATACGGATCGTAATCAGGGGTCCAGTGTTTTGTGAACACGAGGACCATCGAATCGCCGACAACGTTGTTCTCCACCTGTACCTGCGAGAGATTCATCCGTTCGGAAAGGTCAAGCCACGTCCCTCCTGTGCTGACATTGTGAATGACCCTGTGCCCGTACGGCATTCCCAGTCCCACGGAGTCCAGATAATGCGGGAGCAATGGATAGTGCGTGCTGTAGGGGGGCTCTGTATATCGAATGTCGTGAAGCTTCTCGAAGATCTTCCAGGCGCCGCCGGGATGGAAGTAGAGAGGGAAGGGCCAGATGTAAATGCCCACTGAAGGATGGCAGTTGTAGAAAACGTTATTCTCTACAATATTGTCTCTCCCGCTGTTGAAGAACACTCCGATATCCACGTTTGCGACAATATTTCCGAATATGGTTGTGTTGGAGCCGGGGAGATCGAGATAGATCCCCCGGCAGCCTCCTTCTCCGATGCCATGTATGTCGTGTATATAGTTGTAACGGATAATCGTCCCCATCTCGGAATAGTCCCCACCTGTGTTAATCCCGCCTACATCGCCGGATTCATGAGCAAGGTCGTAGAGCTCATTGTATTCGATCAGATGATCGTTTCCGTAGTACTGGATTGCGGAAAACGGGGCATCGTGTATCCGGTTGTGCGAGATCGTGTCCCCCACCCCCTGCATAAAGATCCCGCCGTTGAAGCTTTGCAGTATGCCGCCATATCTGTAAATGTGGTTGTTTATTGCATAATTCCCGGCGGATGTAAGCGTGGTCCGGTCACCACCGACAACCCGAACGCCCGTCCCCCCTACATCGTGTATATCACAGCTCCGGATCCCATTCCTCCGGCCCCCGTCGATGATCACACTCGTGTCGCTGTCGATGTTCCTTATTGTGCATCCGGCGATCATGTTGTCGCTCCCACCCCGGATTTTTATCGCACTCGCCCGAGAGCATTCGAAGACTAATCCCTCAATTCGAATATGAGAAGCGCCGTCCAGGAGTACAATCGGTTTCCTCATCATGGAGACCGTTACGTCGCCGGGTCCGATGGCCGACGGCGGCCAGAAGTAGAGCAGCCCCTTCTCTGTATCAAGCATCCATTCTCCCGGGGAATCCAGCTCCTCGAGAACGTTGAGGAAATAGTATCTCTGCCCTTTCTGATACCCGTAATGGTGGTGCGGCGGCTGCGGATACACAGTGTGGGAAGCCGTGTCGATCCGTTCGACCTTCTGATACTCATCGCGCCAGTCCCAGACCCAGTATCCGTGCATCCATATGTCACGTTGATCCGCCCAAGCAGTGGGCCGGTCGCCGTCGTACTTGAACATGCCGCTGTGCCGTCCAGAAGGCAGGCCGTCTTTCATCACTTTCGGGTCCCCGGGGTTGAGTATATGTCCCTCCACCAGAGGGACGGCGGCAATCGTGAGCCAGCCGTGATTCGGGTAGCGGGCGACGGGCATCCGGGAGCCCTTGAAGAAGAGATTCAATCGCACCGGCGGCACGCCGAAATCCGTGATCCCCTGTCCGCGCAGGTCCGTGACAAGAACAGATCCCCTTGCTTCGGGCGTCAGTCGTCCCAGTATTCGCGCATCGCGTACCGGTTGAAACCCTCCGATTGCGATTCCCCCCACGATCCGCACAGATTCGTTCTCAAAAGCGCTCCATATGACCGGCCTGTCATGCGTGCCGGAGTCCTTTGCATCCATCAGGAGCGTGGAATCGAATCGATAGATTCCTTCCCGGATTCTCACAGCGGGATGAAGACCCGCTGAGAGGTTCCTCCTCGCGACATCATGCGCATGCTGAAGCGTAGCGAACGGACCGTCAGACTTAAGCGAATTGGGCGCTGATAGCTTTCCCGACCACGAATCACTGCCATTGGCGGCGACATAGAATACAAGGGGGTCCGGCTCCCTTGACAGGGCAAGGGATGGAAGGATGAGCGAGAGAAGGCTCAAAATCATGACGAGCAGTTGAGGTGTGGAGCAGCCCGCGGGCTCAGGCTTGACCGACGGGGAGGGAAATGCCGGAAAGAGGCGGTTCATTGGATTCTCGTGCTCAAAGGGGAGAAGAACAGGAATGGACCCGGAACAATATACGAATTCGTTTTGTGTTGTGTATATTGGATCGATTGAAGCGCACGGCCACCCGCGGGGGGAACGGACAGACTGAAAAACCGTCATCCCTCTTCCGAACGTCATCGGGAGATCGGATACGGCGATGTCGGCGCCGAGATACGAATCTACCCGGTCTCAGGCCACTGAGGTTCCGAATGAAAACGAAGGAAACACATGTGAGGGAGAAGGCAAAGAAAGGGAAAGCCCCGGGGAAATCCCCCGGGCTTGCGTGGGTGGTGGCGGCCGATATGGGATTCGGCCACAAGAGAGCAGTGTCTCCGCTGCGGGAAATCGCGGAGGGAGACATTATTTCCGTCGGCGAGAACGACGCGGCCTCTCCGATGGAAAGGACGCTCTGGAGAAGGCTCCTGTACATCTATGAGTCCTTTTCCCGGGCATGGAGCATACCCGTTGTCGGAAGGTACATATTCCGGATACTCGACACATTCCTCCGGATTCCGACGGTATATCCGCTGCGCAATCTCTCGAAAACAACGTTCCAGGTGGACCTGCTGGAGTCCTTTATCGAGAAGGGGCTCTGCCAGGGGATGCTCGAGCGGATCAAGGAGAAGCGCCTCCCCATTGTTACTTCATTCTACGCCCCCGCGATTGCAGCAGACAGAAACGGCAGCGAGAAGATCTATTGCATTATATGCGACGCCGATCTGAACAGGGTGTGGGTCGCCCGCGAACCATCCGAGAGCCGGATAGAGTATTTCGCCCCCTGCGGGCGGGCGGCACAGCGGCTGAAGGCGTACGGCGTTCCCGACGACAGGATATTCCTGACCGGATTCCCGCTTCCCCCGGAGCTGGTGGGCGGAACGGAGATGACCACGCTCAAGTCCGACCTGGGGCAGAGGCTTCTCTACCTCGATCCAAGGAAGAGATTCTGGCCAAGGTACGGCGTAAACGTGGAGCATTTTCTCGGCGCGGAAAACTGCGCGCTCAAGGAAACCCGAAAGCTGACGATCACGTATTCGGTCGGCGGCGCCGGCGCGCTCAAAGAGATCGGCGGGAAAATCGCCCGGAGCCTCAAAGAGCACCTCCTGGCCGGCGAGATACGGCTCAACCTTGCCGCAGGAATCAAGGAGCCGGTCATGAGGTATTTCCAGGACGTGAAGTCGGAAATTTCCGGATCGTGCGACAATCTACAGGTGATTTCCGGGAAGACGTTTGAGGAATATATCGCGGCGTTTAACGCCGCGCTCAGGACGACCGACATACTCTGGACGAAGCCGAGCGAGCTTTCATTCTACTCGGCGCTTGGAATGCCCATCGTCATGACTCCGGCACTGGGATCACAGGAGACATTCAACCGGAACTGGCTGCTTGACATACACGCGGGGATCCGACAGGAGAACCCGGACTACACACACCAGTGGCTGCTGGACCTTCTCAACAAAGGACGGCTCGCGGAGGCCGCATGGTCCGGATTCCTGAAAGCAAGGAAACTCGGGACGTACAGGATCATCGAGGTCCTGCAAACCGGCACGATGAAGCGCGAGCTCTCACCCATCGAGCGGTAACGACGGCAAAGGGGAGGAACCTGAAGGTGTTCGGGTGCGATGTGTCCTGTAAACCCGGGCAAATACCTGTCAATAGAGAGACGCGAAGGAATATGATCGATCCTCCGGCGTTGGATTTGCACATGATTCAAGTGGATGCTATTTTCCGGCATGACTGGCAAGCAGCTCGCACACTATCTTGTCGGTGAGAAGCTGGGTGAAGGAGGGATGGGGATCGTCTACATGGGGAAGGATACCCGCCTCAATCGGCCGGTTGCACTCAAGTTTCTCACCAGGGCACTCCCCTCCGACGCCAAAGAGCGAAAACGGTTCCTCCGCGAAGCACGTGCCGCATCCTCCGTCAACCACCCGAACGTCTGCGTCATTCATGCCATCGAAGAGGTGGAAGGGGAAGAGTTCATTGTCATGGAGTTCGTGGAGGGGATCACGCTCCGCAAGTGGGCGCACCTGAAGAGAGACGCCCAGAGATCGAAACTCCTCCCACTGAAGGATCTCCTGGCAGTCCTCCGCCAGGTAGCCGAAGGGCTCGACGCCGCGCACAGAAAAGGGATCGTCCATCGCGACGTCAAGCCCGAGAACGTCATGATCACCGCCGACGGACGGGCAAAGATCATGGACTTCGGACTGGCAAAACTCGCAGGCGAATCCAAATTGACGCGGACGGGGGCGACCGTCGGCACTGTGGCCTATATGTCGCCGGAGCAGGTCCAGGGGGGGGAGATCGACGTGCAGTCGGACATCTACTCGTTCGGCGTGGTCTTCTACGAGCTCCTGGCCGGAAGGACACCGTTCATTGCCGACCATGTCATGGGGATGATGTACGCCATTGTCAACACGGACCCGGAGCCGATACAGAAGGTACGGCCGGGGCTGGATCCCGAGATTGCCGCGATCGTGATGAAGTGCATGGAAAAGGGGAAGAAAGAACGCTATGCCGCGATGAGCGAAGTGATCCGGGATATATCCGGTTACGAAGAGATGCAGAGGACCGCGGTTGCCAGGGCGCTCAGGAGCGGGGCCCGTGAACCGGGAGGAATGCGGCGGAGAATATTTCTCCGGTTCGTAAAGAAGAACATCGCCTGGATCGGACCGCTGGTTATACTTGCTGCAGCCGCGGTCGTGTATTTCCTTCAGGGGAGCCCGCCGGACAACAGGTTGAACAATTCCCGAGGGGAGAAGTCGACAACCGCGTCGGCCGAGCAGAAATCGGCTGCGGGGGAAAAATCAAGCCTCCCATTACATTCCGGTGAAAAACATGAGGCGGTCGAAGACTCGGTTGGCCGGCACCCCGCGACCGGCGACACCAGAACAGTCCCGAAGCGAGAGAGCAGGAAAACGGAGATCGGACCTGCCGCCACCGCGATCGCGCTCGATCTCCTGACAAACCGGGGATCGGATCACCCGCGGTTCAGCGAGGGGGACACGATGCGGACGTACATACGCGTGAACAAGCCGTGCACCGTGCGGGTCTTCTATCATACCGCGGACGGAACGCACTACGTGCTCACAGGACCGCGAGACATGATCGTGAGAAGCGCCCAGGTTAACACGCTTGTCGCCATCGACATCTCGGCGTGCTCCGCGCCGTTCGGGAGCGAGAGGATCCAGGCGTTCGCCACGACGGGAGGATTTGAGAGAATCAGGACGAAGCCGGGAGAGGCGGGATACTACATGATCGACGGGGACATCGACGCAGCGCTCGCGGCAAGCCGGGGGAGGACCGGGGGCGCGGGGATCGGGACTTTTGCTGAAAAAGAAGTGCGTATCACAACATCGGGCCGGTAGCCGGGGACAAGGGGGGAGACTACACGGCGGCGCCGGTCCCCCGGGGGGGGCTTGCAGGGAAGTGATGCACGGTGGGGCCGCGCGCTGCACGCATGTTCCAGACGTGAGGCCCGAGGGATCTTATTTTCGCACAAACACGAACTCCCCGTGTTCGCTCCCCACATCCCTCAGCTCGTCATAGCGGGGCATCTGGGCGGAGTTGTTCCCCACGCCGAATTTCAGCCTCTCGAACACCTGCGAGGTGGTGAAGAATTTCCCGTCGATTTCCCGCAGCGCTTTCAGGAAGTAGTACGCAAAGACGGAATGCCCTTCCCTTCCCCCGTCCATGACGGGCTCCTCCCCCCCTGACGTCAGCGCCCACCGGGAGGGACGTTGAAAGACGTTCCTCAGGTACTGGGGGTCGTCCTTTGTGAGCAGAGGGAGCGGTGCGCCTTTCAGTATTTCCCCCGAAAAGCAGGCGTCCGCCACGACGAGTATGTGCCGCCCCTGGAACGAGGCGATGCGGTCTTTCAGCTCCGAATGCGATATGTAACGTGAAGTGGACCGGCCATCCGCGTCGGCGGGGACCCAGAACCCCCTGTTCGACCGCTGCTGTATTGTCCCGTGGCCGGAGAAGTAGATCAGGAGATTGTCGTCCTTGCCGAGCGTCGACGTGAAATTGTCGATCGCGCCGAGTATGTTGTCACGCGTCGCCTGCCCGTTGTACAGCGTCTGTATGCTGTCGAACCTGAACGATTCTCTGAACAGTTTTTCCACCGACTTCGCGTCCCTCACGGCATTCTGAAGCCGATCCCAGCTCCCGCTATAGTTGTCGATCCCGATGATGAACGCATAGTACTTCCCGGCAAAGAGTTCTCCCGCGATGTCTTTTCTCCTGTATACCGGGAACTCCTCCTTCGACGTGTTTCCCGCATTGTCGGCGGCGACAATGGTCACCTTCGATTCATCCTCCCTCATGGGAAGGACCGTGGTGTACGTGCTGTCGGGCCCCGCGGGGACCACTGCGCCGTTAATAGTGACTGTCTTCACGCCGAACTCATCGGTGACCCGGGCCTTTATCTCGGCCTTCTCGACGCTGAGCGGACGGATCCCCCGCGCGTCATGCGAGGCGGGCTCCAGGACGACAATGACCGGCGGTTTCGTGTCGCGTATGACGTCGATCGTCCGGTCCGTCCTGTTTCCGGCCCCGTCCACTGCAGAGAGTTTGAAACTGTTCAGCCCTTCGCGCAAAGGCATCTGAATCTCGAAATGTCCCCCGGCGCCGACAGAAAGGGGGGTGCCATTCAGCTCCACGGAGCCGATCCCGGCAACGTCGGTTGCCGACCCCCGAACGACGCACCTGTCACGGTTCACGACAAAAGGTGAACCGCTTTTCACCACCGGCTCGTCCACCTGAAGCAGAGGGAGCGTCTTGTCCTTCACAGGCTTCAGCACAAGTCCCTTGCTCTCGAACGTCGTGACCTGGGCCGTCACTCCGCTCAGGCTGAATACCAGAGCCGCAACCATCATCGCGAAATTCTTCATTGCTGGAATACCTCCTTCGACGCTCTTCTTACAGCAAGCGTCCTGCCTTGACCGGCCTGCATTCACCTCGCGGGGGGGAGCGGGTTCGACGCGACGTTCCCTCCGCCAGAATTGCCCCCCTTGTTATTCCCTTTCAGAAGGATCGCCGCCACACCCCCCGCCACCGCTGCGCCCCCCCCGGCCCAGTAGTACCACGGGATCCCCGGCCTGTCGACGCTGATGCGGAACGCATACGTCTCACCTTCTTCCATATCCGGAAATTCAGCCATGATCCAGATGATCCTGCGGCCTGCGCCCACAAATTTCCCCTTCCCCACATCGCCCCGGACGGCGGTCAGTTCACGCGCGGCGCCCGGCCGCTTCGAGGGGACAAGGAACACCTGCACCACGTAATCGTCGTCTGCCTTACCCTGAAGGTCATAGACAAGCGTGACCTCGTCGCCCGAGACATCGACTTTCTTCACCTCCCCTTTCACCTCCTGGGCGTGTGAGAGGAGGCCGGAGAGAAGAGTGAGCATGATAAGCTCGATCAGAATCCGGACAATTCTAGGAATATTCACAGACCACATCTCCTTTCTCCTCCGGGCAGGCGCAGTCATCACGCGGTCACGCGGTCACGCGGTCACGCGGTCACGCGGTCACGCGGTCACGCGGCTGAAAAACGCTCGCGTGATAAACTGAAAAAACGCTCGCGTGATAAACTGAGAAACGCGCGCGTGATGAACTGAGAAACGGTCACCCCGCGGCGGAATACGCTCGCGGGATGACTAAAGAACAATCATTTGAGGAGGTTCATCTTTGTCACCAGCGTGCGGCCGTTCCGCACGGAGAGCCTCGCGAAGTACACTCCGCTTGAAATCACGGCTCCTGTTCCCCCCGTACCGTTCCAGGTGAAGTAGTGCCGACCGGTTGATATGTCGCCCGCAAACAAGACTACAACACGCCGGCCGAGAAGATCATAGATTTCAAGGAGAACGTACGACGGCGCCGGTATATCAACCGGGATTACCGTCGAGGGATTGAACGGGTTCGGGTAATTCTGCCGCAGCGCGAACCGGTCGGGGACGATGCTCGCCGCCAGTGCACGGACGTCCCCCGGCTTCCCAACCGCCACTTTCAGTATCGTGAGAGCCGAACGAGGGTTCAGGGCGTATGCGGGACTGATGCGGAGATCCTGCGCGTATCCAGCAGACTCGTCGAGGATCATCACGTCAAACCCGGCGGGGACCCTGTCAACATCCCTGAACTCGATCTCCACTCTCTTCATCTCTTCCGACCGGACGGAGAGATCCCAGACCCCGAGCGCGGTGAGCGGACTCCTGACGTCAGTCGCAAACTCCGGGAACTTTGCATCCCACTCCTGGCGGCGGAAGTAGACATCGGGGATCTCAGTAAAGTGCCGTGGTTTTCGCTGCTCGTAGCCGTCGAGTCCAGGGAGAGCATCCGGCGAAATCCCGAACGAGGTGGTCTGGTCGATGTATGTTCCGCACCGCGCAATCACGCCGATCCTCCACGAGCCAGGCTCCGGCGACTTGTCGAGCCCCGATTTCGGGAGCGTGACATTCAGCGGAACGCGCAGGGAGGTCCTCCCCGATCCGTTGAAGAAGAGATACCCTTTGTAGGGGTCGAAGCTGGCCGAGCGAACCCACCCGGTCGAACTCCACGCGGTTATGGAATCGGTGATCCCATTTGCGGACGTGACTCGCGACCAGGGGATCGGGAAGAGAAACGGATTGGTGATGAGATTGAACCCCGCCCCGGCGGTCAGGCTTATCGTCGCGTTCCCCCCCGTGTCGAGCACGGCTGTCGAAACGGACCGGCTGCCAAGGACCCAATCCCCCAGGTGGAGGAGCCAGAAGGCTTTCCCCGTCAAGGCATTGAACCGGCTGTCCCCGGTTTTCAGCCGCACGTAGTAATCGGGGTACGCAGCGGACGTTCCGTTGTCCCAGTAGATCTCCCAGTCGGTCCCCTGCGAGCCTCCCACTATATCGCTCATCTGCAGTCCGCTGTTCCCCGGAATGCCGATCAGTTGATAGTCCGGTGAGCGGTAATCGCTCAGAGCCTTGTTCGCAGTATTGAATGGAACGGTCGTTGCGACAGTGAACGCGGCCGAATAGTTCCTGAGAGTGGCCGCGGGGACGATGTTGGAGGCGGGGCCCGCACCCCCCGTATTCCTCCCGCGGACACGGAAATAACAGAGAGTCCCCTCGGCGAGGCCGCTGACGCCGTAGCTCGTCGTGAACCCCGCGTTCAAGCTGTTGTAGCCCGAGACAAACGAGGTGAACGACGTATCGTATGCGACGTCCAGATCGTACGATGTCGCGCCGGAGACTGAATTCCAGTTGGCGGTGAATCCGGACGTGGTCATGCCGGTCGGCGAGGTCGCCGAAGGAGCGGCGGGGACGTTCGCCAGCGTCGTGACCATCGCGGGGATTGACGAAGGGCCCTGTCCTGCCGCGTTGATGCCCCGCACCTGGTAGTAGTAATCCGTCGAGGGAGCAAGCCCTGTGACTCCATGGCTTGTATCGGTCCCCACGTCGATGTCCCTGTATCCCGCGACATAAGAGGAAAATGCATTATCAGTCGCAACGTCAAGGCGATACGTCGAAGCTCCCGCGGCAGGAGCCCAGTTCGCCGTGAAACCGGTTTGTGACACGTTGCTCGGCGCCCGCGAGGAAGGTCTCGATGGAGCGGCCTGGGGCGTTATGACGGAGATCGTGTTGGAGTTGCCGCTCGGGCCGACCCCGTTCGTAGCCCTGACACGATAGAAGTACTTCGTCTGCGGCACGAGGCCGGTTACCGGGCTCTGCAGCACGTTACCAACATCGAGGCCGTTGTACCCAGTGACAAATGTTCCGAACGCAGTATCCGTGGAAACGTCCACGAGGTACTTTGCCGCGCCCGCCGAGAGATTCCAGGTGGCTGTGAACCCGGTTGCGCTCACGTTAAGTGCCGGGGTCGCCACGGGGACATCCGGCGGGATCACTTCATACAGGGGACGGCGCCAGACGGCAGAAAGGGGGGAGCACACAAACAGACTTGTGCCGCCCAGAGCGAGGGACACAGTCTGATTGTCATCCAAACCCGTGTTCACCTGCCGCCAATTCTGCCCGCCTCCGGTCGAGCAGTAGATCCCACCGCCGTAGAACGCGGCAATCACGTTCCCCTTCGCGACAAGAAGAGAGGTAACCGAGTAGCCCGGAAGCCCCGAGCTGATATCCGTCCACGCCGTCCCCTCATTTATCGTCCGGAAGACTTTCCCGTCTCCTCCGGCGTACATCAATCCGCCGCTGTCGGCGAGCGAGTATACATGACTCCCCCCCAGACCCGAGCTGACGCCGGTCCAATCCGCTCCGTTGTCCGTCGAGACGAATGCGCCGACGTCTGTTCCGGCAAAGAGCTTCGATCCGCGCAGGAGGAACGCATATGCGTTCGCAGAGGACCCCAGCCCGTTGCTTGCGGGCATCCAGGTGGATCCGCCGTCCGTAGAGCGGAATACGACAGCTCCCGCGGCTCCTCCCAGCACTCCGGCGACGAGGCCGCCTGGAGTTTGCACAAGCGCGTAAATGGCGGATCCGGCGATCCCGGTGTTGGAGGGCGCCCAGAGGGCCCCGTAGTTCGTTGACCGGAAGACTCCCGCACCAGTCCCCGCAAAAACAGTCTGGCCGCTGAACGCAAATGACAGGATGTTCGGATCCGAAAGCCCGTTGTTCGCGGGGATCCAGGATCCCCCGTCGTTGGCGGACGTGAACATCCCTCCCCCTGTTGTCCCGGAGAAGAGCGTCGTCCCGTTCCTGACAAGCGACCATACCGGGGCCTCCGGTATTCCGTCACTGGAATACGCCCAGTGTGCAGCGCCGTCAGTCGACATGTATACGCCGCCGCTTACCGTCCCCACGAGGAGTATCGTCACATTCCACGACATGCACACGACACGCACATCCTTCAGACCGGCGCTCGCGGAGAGCCACGTGGATCCATAGTCCGTCGAGAGGTAAACCCCCGAGGTCGCAGTTCCTGCAAACATCGTCACGCCGTTTTGTGCAAGAGCAGTTACGGAGCCTGCGGGGAGACCGGCACCGGCCGGGGCCCACGACGCGCCGCTGTTCGTGGAGAGATAGAGGCCCCCGGCCGTCGCAGCATAGAGATTCAGCCCGCGCATCATGAATCCGGCAATTGTCAGGCCGCCGCCGCTCAGGCCTCCCCTCGCGGGATTCCAGGTTGCCCCGTTGTCAGTCGAGAGATATGCGCCATTCCCACTTGTTCCAGCAAACACGCTCCCGCCGTTTACCGCAAGGCAAGACACAGACTGGGAGGAGAGCGTCTGATGCCAGCTCAGTCCGCTGTCCGGAGAGACGTACACGCCGTCGCCGTTCACGCCGGCAAGAAGCGCCGTGCCTGTGGAGGCAAGTGAGGAAACATCGGTAAACGTCGTGCCAAGTGAAGTCCAGTCCGTTCCGTTGTCAGTCGAAACGAAAACACCGGCAGAGGTGCCAGCGTACAACCGCGGACCTCCCGCGAGAAGAGCCCGGACCCACCGCGATGTGAGGCCGGTGCTTGTGCGGCTCCAATACGATCCCATGCTGGAGGAAGCGTAGATCCCGCCGTTGATGGTTCCGGCGAAGACGGTGGAGCCGTTCGCGAGTAGACAAGTGACGTTTCCGCCACCGGGTCCAGAGGTTTGAACCCACTGGGCATGCAGCGAAGTGGCGAGGAGTGCCGTGCCTGTGAATATGAGCACGGCACGGAAGTGCGAAGTACGCCGGATGGTCATACGCGCCCGGGCTAAGGATGCGTCGGGAGCACAGGGAGTCAGGCTTGTGAAGCGCGTCTGATGACTGCGCTCTTTGCTGGAGGTGAGTTCTTGTCGGTAGTGTACAAAAGAGGTTTGTCCCGCACAAGTGGCACCCGCGCGGGGTCATGGAAAAGAGATTTCCCTTCGGGAAGATTGATTGCTGTTACTCAATTCCCGGAATATGGCCGACTATTGTCGAGAGAAAATCTGCTATTTAGGGGGTATGTCGCGATGAGGTCAACATGAAACTTGACCATCGAATTACCCTCGTTGAGTACGACCAGACGGGCAACCACCCGTCGGCATCCGTCAATCACCGATAATCTGTAAAATGACTTCCCGGCGGCGCGGATGGTTATCACAATCGACGAGTATGATCTGCTGCCATGTGCCAAGCCGCAGTTTGCCGTCTGTGACAGGAACACAGATTGACGGCCCGAGAAGCGCAGCGCGGACGTGGGAGAAGCCATTGCCGTCGCCCCACCTGGCGTCGTGCTCATATTGCATGTTCCGCGGCGCCATACGTTCGATTGCCGCTTTGAGATCGTGCAGTGCGCCGTCCTCATACTCGATTGTTGTCAGTCCGGCGGTCGCCCCCGGGACGAACGCGCAGAAGAGACCACTTTGAACCGAGGATGAGGACAAGAACTCCGCGGCAAGGGGAGTGATATCGTGCATATCGCTGAAGCCCTGCGTCTGGACGTGGATTACCCTGGACTGTGCGCTCATCTGAATTGCTCCTCCGGGAAATGTATCAGATCACCAGACTGGAAGTCAGAGACTCCATCGCCCGCTGCGTGTGGACACTGCAGGTTCGCCGGCCGTCAGTGAGTGAGACTGGCGGCAGCGGATTCGAGTTCAGGGTGAGACGCGGGGGACTTTGTGTGTATGATCTTCGCTCCCTCGAACCCGTTGAATGTTGTTGAGGATGCCGTGCTGTATGCCCCTATGTTCTCCGTGTAGAGATAATCCCCCACTTCAAGATTCCAGGGGAGCTCGACGGAGAGGGAAATCTTATCGAAGCTGTCGCACGTCGGTCCGACCACCGCGCAGATTTCCGATTCGCCCTCCTTGAATGCGTGGAAGTTCGGAATCCAGTGGTCGTAGATGACGCCGGAGAATGTCTGATAGACACCATCATTGATGTGATAGAAGACCTTCCCGTCCCTCCGCGCCTTGCCGATGATCTCAGACACAAGCGTCGCAGCAGAAGCCACGATGAACCTGCCCGGCTCGGCGATGATTTCGATGTCATCAGGGAAGAGCCGGGTGATCTCGGAATTCAGGAGCCTGGCCAGCGATTCGAAATGGGGCACTCCTGCGTCGTACGGCGCGGGGAACCCGCCCCCGAGATCGACGAGATTGAGCGGGAACCCCTTCTTCCGCGCGTCGTTCAGGATTGTCGAAGCGATGTCGAGCGCAACCGTGTAGTTATCAAAATTCGTGCACTGGCTCCCCACGTGGAAACTGATCCCCTCGACCTTGAGCCCCATGTCAAACGCCTGCTGTATGAGCTGCTGCGCGTCTCCCGGTTCGGCACCGAATTTTGTGGCCATTTCGACCTGCGAGCCGGTGTCGGGCACCTTGAGCCGGAGCACCAATCCCGCCGTGTCGCAGTGGTGCTTGAGCTTTATCAACTCGGCGTTGTTGTCGTACGTTACCAGGGGCTTGTACTGCTTTATCTTCGCAAGCGTCGTCCGGTCTTTGATCGTATTGGAGAATATGATCTTGTCCCAGACGAAGCGCTTCTTTTCCTTCCTGTCAAAGTGCTTGATGTACTGGTAGACCTGCATGAATTCGTTGTACGACGCAACATCGAAACTCGATCCCTCTTCGAACAGCGTTTCGATGATCTCCTGCTGCGAATTGGCCTTTACCGCATAATAACACTGTACCCGCGGCAGTTGCTTCTTGAACGTCCGGTAGTTTTCCCGGAGTATGTCGTGATCGACAATAAAGAGGGGGGAGCCATGCTCCCCCACGAGCCTCAGGAGTTCCTCGCGTCTGTCCACTCTTCTCTCCAGGTAATTGGTTACAGGTTCGGGAAGCGGGTCCGCCTCAAAGCTTTTTCATGAGGGATTTCAACTCCTCGACTTCCTTGTTGTTCTCAAGATACGACTCGATCAGTTTCTTACGCAGCTCGTCGCCCCGTTCGTACAGCCGCTTCAGCTTCTTGGGCTTCGTCGTCTGGAGGACGTATGCCACAAGGAGCGGAAATGCCACCGTGACGTCAACGTATGCGGTGACGCTCTGCTCGAGCTTCGTGGGGTCGATCTTCCCCCACGTCACGGCCTCTCCGGGAGGCGCGCCGGAGAGCCCGCCCGTGTCGGGGCGCGCGTCGGTGATGTTGATGTCATAATCCTGCCCGGCCTCCGGGATCATCAGGACTTCCTGTATCTGCGGCTCGGTCTGGAGAAGGAAATTCTTCGGGCTCCCCCCTCCGATGAGGAGAACGCCGGTCTTCCCTTTCTCGTATCTCTTGGCGTTGAGTATGATGGCCGTCGAATCGTTGACGTCGATGCTCGGGTTGATCTTCAGCTTGAACTGGCCTTTGAGCCCACCCGCTTCAGCAAGAAGCTCCAGCCCCGCCACGTTCATGCCGATCGTCGAGTCTCCCGGAGAGGATGTAAACACCGGTATCCCGTTCCTATATGCCGCCGCCAGGACGCTGACCTCGCCGATCTTGTTCTTCTTTTCATACTCGTTGAGGATTTTTCCCAGGTGATGGTAATATTCACGCGTTCCCATCTCTTTCTGGAATTCGGGGCGCAGCATGATCTTCCGGAGTATCCGGTCGGTCGCCATCAGGACGTCCTGGTAGTCGAACAGGACGTCATAGATCCGGGTCACACCCTTCTCGTGCAGGTCGACGTCGTCTACCTCGTGTGTGCCCCGGAAAAGCGGCATATTGAGGGCGAAGTGCATGTCGTGGTACATGTTGGCCCCCGTCGAGACCAGCCAGTCCACGAACCCGTGGTTCATGAGGGGGATAATCGTGGACGGTCCGAGGCCGGCCGGGGTCAATGCGCCTGCAATGCTCAGACCGACCGTGACGTCCTTCTGCGAGTATTTTTCGCTCAGCAACTGACACGCCGCCCGGAGCCTTCCCCCGTTGTAGGCATCCATATTGTCGATGACGCTTGCAACACCGCTCTTCTTCGTGATCGGTTTGGGAAGGACTCTTTTCCCGGAGAGATACGAGTGTTTGTCATGATGGTGCTTCATGGAGTGGTCCATGTCATATCCTTCGTTGAGTGCGACGTGGTGTGAGGGTTCTGAAGAGCGTAAATCCGGGCCCAGAGTTCATTGTAGACGCAGGGAAAAACAGCCAAAACAAGGAATGCGGCTCAAATTTAACACAGAATGGCCTCATTCGCAAGTAGTCGATCGGGTCTAAGGTTGACTCTGGTTGCGGCGCAGATTAAATTCCGCACGATCATACGAGGATTGACTTGAAACTATCAGCCGGTCAGACGATAACGTGGCTTCTTGACGGAGACCCCGCCATTCGCTGGCAAACAATGCGTGATCTGAATGGGGCACCGACGAAGACATTTGAGCGGGAAAGGAGGAGGGTTGAGCGGGACGGCTGGGGAGCCAGATTGCTTGCGAAGCAAGGGCTGAACGGAAGGTGGGCCGGCGGACGGTCGTCTGACGGCGGCCTTTACACACCAAAGTGGATCTCAACGACGTACACGATGCTGCTGCTTCGCGACTTCGGCCTCCCGCCTGAGAACCCGAACGCGCTCAAAGCGTGCAAGCTCCTTCTGGATGAGGGGCTTCAGCACGACGGCGGGATCAGTTACGGTTCATTTGCAGAACGGACAGAGAGGGGCGAGACGTGCATATCGGGGATGGTTCTCTCCATTCTCTCGTATTTCGGATTCGAAGACGTGCGGCTCCAAACGATTGCGGGCTACCTCCTTGAACAACAGATGCCGGATGGTGGATGGAACTGCAGGCGACCCGCCGGCGCGACACACAGCTCGGTCAATACGACAATCTCTGCGCTGGAAGGGTTGCGGCACTACGAGCTCACCCGTCCAAAAGATCTCCAAGCGATACGCCGGGCCCAGGCCCGGGGGCGCGAGTTTCTCCTCGCGCACAGGCTGTTCCGTTCACACCGGACGGGGAATATCATGAAATCTGAGTTCCTCCGGTTTTCGTTTCCTCCGCGCTGGCACTACGATATATTGCGGGCACTCGACCACTTCCGGTCAGTCGATGCGCCGCGGGACCCGCGGCTCGAGGAAGCAATCGATATCGTGCGGGGCAAACAGCGTGATGACGGGCGCTGGCGGCTGGAACATTCACACAAGGGAAGGGTGTTTTTCACGCTTGAATGGGACGGCACACCGAGCCGCTGGAACACGCTCCGGGCACTGCGGGTGCTGAAGTGGTGGGAAAGCCTTGCTGGGTGACCGGGCAAAACCGTTTGAGCCGGTTGAGAAGTTCACATGAATTGCTGAGTACCCCATGTCGATTCCTTGATCTACAACTTCTTCTGGTATCTACGGCCCATCGACAACTTGGAAGGCGACTCTGGGTTTCGAACCTCACTGGTATCCACGGCACTTGGCAGTATGGGATTGAGAAGGGATCTCCCACCCTCCTATTCATACTACACTCAGCTTGGCGTCGGGCTTTTCACGAATTCATAGTCATAATCGATCAGGGAGTTCCTCTTACCCCGCACCCGCGTCCATTGTCCCGGGAGGGGCCGGAACGGGTTGAGGATGTACACTCCGGAGTCGCAATAGCTGTTGAGATAAGTCCCGTTGCCGGGGGGATGGAAGAAAGCACATTTCCATGTCGTCATTCCCGGGACCCAACTTCGTCTTGATTTCTTTGACAAAACTGTGACAACAGTGAGGGTCTGAATCTCTACGTTGAGACTGAGATACGCGGAGGGTCCTGCTATGCAAAAGGTCATACGAGGTGCGGTGATTGCGGCATTCCTTGGTTTTGTCGCGGGCGCAAGTGCTGGCTGCTCAGCAATCGGCTACGTCGTCGGCGGGGCAATTGATGGGGGCATGATTCAAGAAGTGGACGCCCTTTCCGTCACAAGAACGGTAGACGGTTCAGGCCTTGAGCACTCTTCCTGGGACGAAGCCCATCTGGCATCACTTGTGAAGGAAGCTTCCCCAGGGGAAAGATCAAGCGTCCAGGTGGTCACCCGGGATAGCTCGTTCGAGGGAAACTTCCTCACTGTCGACACGGCACTCGGCATACTTCGTGAACCGGCAGACACAGCGAGTGCGGGATTTCTTCGGAGTGAGTTGGTGAACATGACTGTTCAAAGCCGCATCCTGACACATGTCAGAGGCAGAGTCCTGGGGCGAACAGGAAAAACTGTGCTGGTCTGGGTTGATCGAAACGAGCGCAGACGGCTCCCCATCGACGCAAATGTATCAATCCGAAGCGAAAGGGGAGTTCCTGGCGACGGAGCCCCGGAATTGCCCGGCGTCTCTGGACGTCTCGTCCGGGTTCCTGGTCTTGTGATCGGGGAAGAATCTCCTCCTTTGTTCTTTGCCTTCGGCGACGTGGAACGGATAAGCGTTGTACGTTCTGCCGGGTGGGGGACGGCTCGGTTGGTTGGAGTCGTAATCGGCGCCCTCCTCGATGTGAAGATGATTATAGGGTTGATAAGTCTCGGTAGTGCAGGCAGTTCCGCTCCATGACATTTCGCCATGCAGGGTTTGGTATGTTTTGCTAGAACTTCTCCCTGGAGCCACATGAAGAGAACCCTATCAGCGCTTGTCCTTTTGGCCTTGACCCTTCCTCTCTCGGGTTGCAGCTTAATCGGTGGTGCCATAGGAGCTTCGATCGATTCTTCAAAACCCGATTCCGTCATGTTCTCCCGAACGAGGAGTACGGATAGCGTAAGAATTGGTGAAGAAACGACCGTCTCCACCCTGGACGACAGTACATTCTCTGGCGAATGTGCGGGTTTTAAACAAGCCCAGGCAGAGCAATACCAACAGACCTACCAAAAGTGGCTTGACACTACCTCTTCG
>Ga0182021_10000966_pt1 | contig 32718 bp, 25 predicted proteins | sample 612E3MmetaG_FD_120493 | JGI IMG/M metagenome (GOLD analysis project Ga0182021, IMG submission 120493) | Permafrost microbial communities from Stordalen Mire, Sweden - 612E3M metaG (Illumina Assembly) | ecosystem: Environmental > Terrestrial > Soil > Wetlands > Permafrost | place: Sweden... | reverse complement strand
TTGCAGTTGTAAAAGATACCTGCCGCAGGCTTTGCGGTCAGGAATGGGAAGCCGGCGGTACGAAAGTAAGATGGAATATGGTTCCGTTCGATGTACAGCTTATAGGCGGTATGGTTCAGCACGAGGGTAAGATTTCCGAAATGGCAACGGGTGAAGGTAAAACGCTGGTAGCGGCGCTTCCCCTTTTCTTAAATGCACTTGCGGAAAAAGGATGCCATCTTGTAACGGTGAACGATTACCTTGCAAAACGCGACAGCGAATGGATGGGAGAGATATTTAAATTCCACGGTATGAAAGTAGGAGTGATTTTAAACGATATGGATTCGGACAAACGCAGGGAAATGTATGCCTGCGATATAACTTACGGTACGAATAATGAATTCGGTTTCGATTACCTTCGCGATAACATGGTTGTGGATAAAGAGCACCTTGTACAGAGAAAACATTTTTATGCAATAGTCGATGAAGTTGACTCGGTGTTAATCGATGAAGCAAGGACTCCGCTTATAATATCGGGTCCTGTGGATGCGCCGACGCACAAGTTCGATGAAATGAATATAAGGATTAAGAGAATTGTAGATGCGCAGAGAAATCTGGTTAATACGCTTACGACAGAAGCAGAAAGAATACTCAGCCTTGAAAACCCCAAAAAAGAAGAAACAGAAAAAGCAGGATTATATCTTTTCCGTTCATACAAAGGACTGCCGAAGCACAAAAAACTTCAGAAGATACTCTCCGACCCGAATTATAAAAAGCTGATGCAGGATACAGATATGTTTTACAACCGCGACCAGGGCAGAAACATGCACGAGGTAGATGATGATTTATATTTTGTCGTGGATGAAAAATCGCACATAACGGATTTAACGGAAAAAGGACGCGAATACCTTGCGCCATCTGCAGTGGAAAGGGATTTCTTCGTACTTCCCGATATGGGCTCGCAGGTTGCGGTTCTGGAGCACGATGAAACACTGACAGAAGAAACACGCGAGATGAAACGCGAAGAGTTAAACAGAGTTTATGCAGAGCGTTCGGACAGGCTTCACACTGTTGACCAGCTTTTAAAGGCATATGCGCTTTATGAAAAAGATGTCGAGTATGTGATACAGGACGGAAAGATTATGATTGTAGATGAGTTCACGGGAAGGATTCTTTCAGGCAGAAGATATTCGGAAGGACTTCACCAGGCAATAGAAGCAAAGGAAGGCGTAAAAGTAGAAAAAGACACGCAGACACTTGCGACGATTACTTTACAGAATTATTTCAGGCTTTATAAAAAGCTTGCGGGTATGACGGGTACAGCGGAAACGGAAGCGGCTGAGTTCTGGGATATATACAAGCTCGACGTTGTCGTGATTCCGACAAATGTACCCTGCATAAGAACTGATTTCAACGACCAGATATACAAAACCAAACGTGAAAAGTACAATGCGGTTATAGAAGAAATTTCAAAAATGCGCGATATAAAAAGACCAGTGCTGGTCGGTACAACGAGTGTGGAAGTATCAGAAACAATCAGCAGGCTTTTAAAAAGAAGAGGAATAACTCACGAAGTATTAAATGCAAAACAGCATCAGCGCGAGGCACAGATTATTGCAAATGCAGGTTTGCCGGGTTCGGTAACAATTGCAACTAACATGGCAGGACGCGGTACGGACATCAAGCTCGGTCCCGGAGTACCGGAAGCAGGCGGTCTGCATATTATGGGCACAGAGAGGCACGAATCGAGGCGCATAGACAGGCAGTTGAGAGGACGCTCCGGACGTCAGGGCGATCCGGGTTCATCGAGATTTTTCATTTGCCTGGAAGATGATTTGATGAGGCTTTTCGGAAGCCAGAGAATTGCAGGAGCAATGCAAAGGCTCGGGCTGGAAGAAGGACAGGCAATCGAGCATAAGATGATTACGAGTTCGGTAGAGCGCGCGCAGAAAAAAGTAGAAGAAAACAATTTCTCGATACGTAAAAGACTTCTGGAATATGACAACACGATGAACCAGCAGAGGGAAGTAATTTATGATAAGAGAAGACAGGCGCTGATGGGTGAAAGACTGAAGGACGAAATATTCGAGATGGTTGATAAGAGTATAGACGGAATGATTGCGAAATATATCCCTGAAGCGGATATAAGCGGACTGGTCGATGAAGTGCAGAGGACATTCCTTGTAAGGCTTGCAATCACTCCCGATGAATTTTCGAAACTCGGAGAAGTGGGCTTGAAAGACCTGGTAATGAAAGAGACCCGCGCATTTTACAAGAGGAAGGAAGACAGGTACGGAAGCGAGCTGATGGGAAGGATAGAAAGATTTGCGATGCTGACCGTAATAGACGAAAAATGGAAAGAGCATCTTCGCGAGATGGATGATCTGAAAGAAGGAATTAATTTCAGGGCATACGGACAGAAGGACCCGCTGATAGAATACAAGATGGACGGGTTCAAGCTTTTCGAAGCAATGCTTGGTACAATATCGATAGATGTAATTAATTTTATATTTAAGTTCACGACACAGACACCCGAAGAAGCACAGCAGGTGCGTGGTCCGAAGCAGGTTAATTCCTCGGTTTTGAGAACACAGCACGAGGCATCGGACGGAATGGGTTTTTCAGGCAACCTGGAACCCGAAGAAAACGCAGCAGCAAGAACTGGCAAGCATCAGCCAATAAAAGTTGCTCCGAAAACAGGAAGAAACGACCCGTGTCCCTGCGGAAGCGGGAAAAAATATAAGAACTGTCACGGTAAATAAAGGGTTGTAAATACCGATTATTTTATATATTTCGTTAATTGGTAAGTATAAAATAAATACTTGAGTCTTACATAAAGTTTAATTAATTTTAAATAATTAAGAAATAAAATAATTGTTATGAAAAAAATTCACTTTTTATTTCTGCTGACTATAATATTAGTCTTCTCATCGAGTGTGACCGCTCAATTAGTAAGTACTTCCATTTTCAAAAGACCCAATGTTATAATGGATGTATCCTTCGGGTATGCATTACCCGGCTTTGATTTCAGCGGTTCGAGGGTTAAAGATTTCTGGGAGTTAAAAGGATACGGCGTAACAGGAGGATACAGTGCTACATTCACTCCAAAAGTTACAGTGCATAATTTTAAGCAAGGTCAAATCAGGACCTATCTTACAATTTCGTTTACAAATTTTTTCGGAAGCGAGAATACTGCTTTTTCCATCGATTCTATATATCATAACATAGGCGGCATGGTGCCCATCCGCTGGCCTGACACGTCGTCATATAAAACCCCGCTGGAAACAATCGGTGCAAGTTCAATAAGATTCAGCGCTCCATATATTGCATATGGATGGGAAATTGCTTTATACACTGACAAAGAGCACCGCTCGATATTTAATTTTGGCACGGATTTTAATTTTACTGTTATGTGGGGAAAAGTTTACGACCAGCCTTTAGGACACCCGGAAAATCATAACAATATAATCAGTGCTACAAGACTCGGGCTGGGGTTTAATCTCGCGTATTCATACCGATTAATTGAATCAATTGGTATAAATGTCGGTACAAGAATGCAAATTACAAATCTCTTCAATAAAAAATCCGATGTAGTTACTGATATCGGAGATATACCATTGAATGACGAAGGGAATTCGACGATAAATCCTTTGATGAGCAAGAGCAGAACTATCGGCTACTTCTCATTTTATTCGGGAATTTCATTTTATCTCGGCGGTAAAAGATAAATATTAAATAATCAGTTTTTATTTAATGCCTGATGCACTTTTTCAGCCTGCAACATAAATATTTCTATTTTTGATTGTATAATCTGCGGGAAAGCATTTCCGTCTGTTTCCACATACAGGAACGGAAGGTTTTCTATTTCTTCGGGATAGCCGTTTTTACTGATTCCGAGGCTTCTGTACTTGCCTTCAATCGTCATTTCTTTTTTCAATATTGCCTCCGACAGCCTGCTGGGTATGCAATTGAAAGGACCGATTGAAATAACACCGCACGCTTCATCGAGAATTTCCCTGAGCGCAAGTCCTGTTGTCAGAATTCCTTCTCCGATTAATTCAGGCGACATAAAACGCTGTCCAATTTCCATTGTTTTATCAATATCTATCATTTCGAATTTCACGAGAGCTGTTTTTGCAAATATTTTTTTAATGTTTCTTTCGCGCATTCTCTGGTATTTGTCTTTTATATGGAGCAGGGTTTTTTCTTTCATGGAAAGACCGTTCAGGATTTCTTTTTTCAGAAGATAATTCGAATAGTAAACATATTCCGTAATTGGGGCTGTCTTCACGACAAAACCTTTACCTGACAGGGCTTTCACCAAATCTCCGCGCGAAAATTCTTCACGTCTTACATATATTTCCCCGATAAGGGAAATCACTTTTGCTTTTTCAATCGGGACTTTAAGTTTTATACGGGATAAAACTTTGCAGGATTTTTCAAGCCGGCTGAATACCTCATTGTTGTTTCCTGTTTCGAGAGATTTTACAATTTTTTTCCATTCGGTATTTACCAAATCCAGGCTTTCTTTTTTATCTATACCTATGGCTTCTATAGCCGACTCGATATCGTGCACGACATCTGCTATGACAAGTCCAATCCATTGCTTGATAAAAAACTCTGTACCGAAATCGTCGAAAGAGCTTTCATCATCCATTGTAAGCACTCCGACGTTTTCGATTTTCAGGTTATTAATTATATCTTTCAGCAATATATAATACTGACCCTGCCTGCAGGGACCATAACCTCGGGGCATAAAGAACAGTGTTTTCTTTTCCCTGTTATAATGTTTTTCGAGATATTCGGTCAAAGAGCCTGTAGTCAAAATAAACGGGAGGCATTCCTTGCAGGTTGTAAGTCCCCTGCCCTCTTTTAAAGTATCGAACGAAGGAACTTCAAGAGGTTTGCAATTAATTCCGAGCGAGCGGAAAATAGCTGCAAATGCATCAGAGCTGTAATGTCCCATTGATGGAATCAGGACTTCAACATCTTTTGAAGTTATACCTATATTATTGTTTGAAGAATCTACTATATTTATTTTATTATTCTCGGTAAATACTTTCAGCGGATTAATAGTTTGCACTGAATCCTCTACGTGCCCGTTTTTATTCAGGACTATATAGTTTTTAATAATATCAATTGCTGCATCGATACGCGTATCTATACCCACATCTGCGGAATGGCTGTCAAGCTCGAGGGTCAGGGACGGCTTGCTGCCCATAATCTTTCTGAAATAAGAAAGTATGAATGAATCGGGTCCGCAGGAAAAATTAGTAATATAAACTCCGAACAGCTGCTTGTTATTTTTTATAAATCTTGCATTGGAGAGAATCTGGTGGCCGCTGTACCAGTACATATTTTCATAGGAATCCTTTATTTCATTCGGCAAAAAGTCATGCGGAATGATTGTAATATTTTTCGATGCAAATTTATGGGGGATATTCAGGTTCGCCTCTTTTGCAAAAGCATTATATGAGCGACCGAAAAGAACAATTCCGAAATTTTCCGGATTGCTTTCGATTTCCTCAAGAGCTCTCCTGCCCAGTTCTTTGAATTCAGAAAGCATTTTTTTGAATATATTATTTGAATATTCAAATGCATCTTCAGCTATTTTTTTATCTTTTCCGACGTCTTTTGCAATTTTAATAAAAATGTCTTTTAAATCATTATCGGAAAGAGTGAAATCAATTACAGGTGTTAATAATTTTATTTTTGATTTTTCAAGTTCATCCCTGAAAGTTGACTGCAGATAATAGGATTCGCCCTGAACGAACACGCACAGGCGGTTATGCTGATGCTCGCTGTGGCTGTCCATTTGCGTAACGTGGGGAAGAAAAATATAATCAATATTTTTTTTCAGAAGATTACTGAAGAAACCGTGAGATAATTCAACGGGATAGCAAAATGAAGACTGCATCTTATCCTTGCCGTCTAAATCTGCTTCTTCGGACAGAACAATTTCAAAACCAAGTTTTGTGAAAAAATTATAATATAAAGGATAAAGAGAATTTGTCAGAAGGCTTCCGGAAATTCCGATTTTTTTTCTTTTAAGACCTGTATTATTTACTTTAACCGGATATTTATTAAATATAAGATCCTGCCTGATATTAACATAATTATGCTTGCCTGAATCGGCCGTAACATTATTTCTTTCATTATAATATTTATTGCAGGCTCCGCCGAAAGGATATTTTTTACCTTCAACTTCGATGATAGCAATCCCGCATTTTCTGTCGCATTTTTCTGCACCGCCTGCACATATAAACTCAGTTCCATATTTAAATTCACGGTTTATAAGGTTGTCTAGTATAAAATCATCCTTTTCAATTAATCCAAGATTTATTCTTTTCTTAACTTCCAGAGCAACACCAAAAGCGCCCATCAGACCAGGCTCGGGCGGGACAATAATATCTTTATTTACAAGATTTGACATTGCAAAAGGTACTGCTTTATTATAGCAAACACCGCCCTGCATAAATACTTTTTTTCCGACAGGTCTGTTGCCTTTTACCCTGTTCACGTAGTTCATACAGATTGAATAAACAAGACCTGCAACAATATCTTCCCTGCTTGCACCTTCGTGGCTGGCATTTTTTATATCACTTGATATAAAAGCAGCGCATTGGTCATTAAAATTCAGAGGAGCATCAGATTTAAATGCGATTTCCCCAATATCGAGGTAATTTATATTCAAAGTCTCTTTTGCTGCTTCTTCAAGGAAAGAACCTGTACCTGCCGAACAAGCTTCGTTCATTGCATAATCGCTTGCGACTCCGTTTGTCAAATGAGTATACTTGGCATCCTGACCTCCGATTTCGAAAATAGTATCCACATCTTTATCGAAGTAAGCCGCTGCAACAGCATGGGCAATAATTTCATTTACAACACTTTTTGAAAGAGCATGTAATGCAGCTATGCTCCTGCCTGAACCTGTAGTGCCTAACCCTATTATTTTTATATCTGTTAATATTTGTCCTTTAAGTTCTTTATAGCAGTTTACGGCAGCCTGAACAGGGTTTCCGTTAGTTCTTAAATACACTGAAGCCAGCATTGCATTATCTGCTGTTCTGATTATAACTGCTTTAGTCGTTGTTGAGCCTACATCAAGACCTAAAATGCATTCATCACCGCTTTTTGCAGAATCCCTTTTTAAATCTTTGAAAATTACATTGTTTTTATTCGAATTAAGGGATTTTAGAACAGGAAATGAGTGTTTATGTGATTTAAACAGTCCTGCCTCACCAAGTTTATGTTCTTTTTTTAACGCTATGATACTTGCACCAAGTGCTTCAAAATAAGTAGCTTCTTTCGGAATAAGCAACTCCGGAAATTTCTTTTTTATAAAGCCAATTACATTATTATTTTTCGAGACACCTCCTATTACAAGTAAATCCGAGGCTTTTTGTTTTGAAAGTAATTCAATTGTCTTTTCGGCAATCATTTGGGATAAGCCTGACACAACCTGAGCTTTGGGAATCCCCTTATTCAGGGCATGGGTGCAATCACTTTTGCAGAATACACTGCACCTTCCTGAAACGCTGTACGGCTTTTCTTCCGGTGAAAAATCACCCGTTTCATTCAGACTCAGGTCCATCCTGCTGATTTGCTGAAGGAAGAACTCTCCCGTGCCCGATGCACATTTATTGCCTGTTATCACATTATCTATATTTCCTTTTGCATTCAAGTGATAGACAATAAAACTTTCACTCCCAAGACTTGCTATTGCTTTCTCTGCACCATTCAGTCCGAGAAATTTTATTGCGGTTTCAACTGCTTCGGGCTCAGATACAGAATGTGAATTTATTAATTCTTTGAATTTATGACCTGTAACAACAACCGAGAATTCAGATGCGTTAAACTTTTCAAAATATTTTAAAATGCCAACTTTTGGATTTCCGTCGTGAATAATGGATTCGTGATCAAGAACAGATATAATACCGTTCTCCTCTTTCGCTTTTACAAAAGAGACAGTTGATGCACCTATACATATACCTAATGATAACTTTAACATCTTTAGACGAATCCTTTTTTAATTATTTACTATTAAATCAGTGCAAATCCTTGCACTTTTAATTGCACTTTCGATTGTCGAGGGATATCCGGTGTCAGTCCAGTCCCCCGCTATGAAGAAATTATTAAATTTACTTTTTTGTTTAAATCTAAATTTTTCACTTCCTTTCTCAGGAAGGAATGTCGCTCTTTTCTCTTTAATAACTTTAAAATCCGATATACTATTCTCATCAAATCCTTCAAGGCAGTTTTTTAAATCATCAACGCATATTTTATAGATTTTATTATTATCCATTTCCGTCAGGTTATTTTCCAAAAAATCCGAACCGCTGATAACCAGGCAAAGATGTATATCACTTTTTACAAAAACCCACTGGACAACGGAATCGACCAGCCCGATCATATCTTCTTTGATTTTCAAATTTACAGGATTATTAAAGAACAAATGTATCGAAATTATAGCTGAAGGTTTAAGCTTTTCAGCTTCGTTAAAATAATTTGAATCTTCCTTATTTTCAAATAACTTTTTAATCGAATAATTCGGAACTGCGCTAATATAATAATCCGAATTCAATATTTTCCCGTCTGATGTTTCAACATTCTTTATAAAATCCCTTTCAGTATTAATCTTTTTTATCCCTGTATTCAGTTTAACGTCAGCGGATTTTGTATTTAAATAATCAATTGCTTTATCAATAAACAGTTCATTCAGATTCCCGTCAGATAGAATAATAGACATATTTTTCTTTAATTCCGTTCCTTTTTTTATCAAATCAACGAATAAACCTGCATCCACATTTTCAGGTACAGTGTTGAATGCCGCATAAATAAAGGGATGCCAGAAATATTTTTTCAGATTTACAGTCTGCTGAAGTTCGTCGAGCAATTTGGCGGCATTAAGTGCACCAAGATATTCTTTTGAATATTTTTTATTATTTAGTAAAGCTTTTACTTTTAGAAATTTTATTTTATCATTTAACTTAAATCCCTTGAAATTAAATACACCTGATATTAAACCGAGTACTCCGGGTGAATTCCCATTTTCAAGAGTGTAAGTATTTTTATTCCAGTCACAAAAAACAAGTCTCATTCTGTCGTTCAGCTTCAGTCTGTCATAAGTCCCTATCAATTTCAAATAGTCAAATGTATTTTCATACCATCCTGCGAGAATGTGCTGACCATTATCAATATAAATTTGCTTTTCTTTATCAAAGTAGCTGTATGTTCTTCCTCCCGGTTTCGGAGTTGATTCGTAAACGGAGACATCGAATCCTTCACTGCTCAGGAATACAGCGGATGCAAGCCCCGCAAGTCCCCCACCGATTATAATTACAGATTTATTCATCACATTAAAACTTATAAAGAAGTTTATACTTCAGGAATATACCGTATGCCAGAAAAAGTTTTTTAAATTTAGATATCCTTATATAGTTATTGAAAACATCATATTTATTTTTTTCGATTTTATTCAGCAGGCGGAAATATATATGCTCCATTATTCTGGCAGAAAGCATCCTGCCTTTTTCACTCTTGCAAAGATAAGAATCTGCTTTTTTATAGAAAGATTTTGCGACCTCCAATTCATATTTCATCAGGTTAATGAAATTTGAATTATAGGTTGAATCAAAAATATTTTTTTCTGTATATCCGTATTTATCCAAATCGTCCAGAGGAAGATAAATCCTGCCTTTCTGGGCATCTTTTTTCACATCACGCAGAATATTGGTTAATTGAAGTGCGATTCCAAGATTTACCGCAAATTCTTTAATGGCATTATCTTTATACCCAAATACTTCTATTGTCATAAGCCCCACAGTTGATGCCGCATAATAGCAATACTGTTTCAGTTCATCGAAATTTTTATATCTTTTTTTCGATAAATCGATTTCCATGCCTTTTAATAAATCGAAAAATACATCAGGGGAAATATTAAACCTGTCTATGACTTTTTTCAAATCATTCAAAAGATGTATTTTTGAATCTGACTCGAGAGCCTGACTGAGCTCTTTCCTCCAGTTTTCAAGATTAATTTTTCTTGTTTCGACATCTGAGTGTTCATCATCAACAATATCATCTGAGTGCCTGCAGAAAGAATATATTGTCCTGAGGGCATCCTGTTTTTCGCTGTTAAGAAAGATTGTCGAATACATGAAATTCGTCTTACTCTTCTTAACTATCTTTTTTGCACTATCGTTAATAATGTCTAAAACATCACTCATAAACCGAAAAATATTTTTAGTAAGATATTAAACTTACCTGCAGAGCCTATTTTTACTCTTTTTGATAAAACTTTATATTCAATTTCTTCTATCTTTTTTAATATTTTCATTCCGCCCCTGTAAATCGTCCTGAATTCATATTTTAATCTGCCGTCAAGATAATTTTCCAGCTCTCTTCCATTTTGGAATAATATTCTTGTTTTATCAGCAAGGGATTTCATTAAATTAACGAAATTATTATTTTCAATCCCCTCAAACAGAAGGTCATAAGAATAATTAAATTTTTGCATTTCGCCGGAGGGAATATACACTCTGCCAATTTTTGCATCAAGGGAAACATCCTGCCAGAAATTAGCAAGCTGAAGCGCCGTGCATATATAATCAGATAGTTTAAACAATTTCACATCTTTAATCCCGGATACATATAAAACCAGATGTCCTATCGGATTTGCAGAATATTTTGAATAATCGAGAAGTTCATTAAAATCATCATATTTTTGCTTTACGGAATCCTGTTTAAATGCTATCAGCAAATCCCTGAATTCCTGAACCGGAATACTCAATGATTTAATTGTATCAGCAAGAGCAACAAATATTTCATCCTGAACCTCTGCACCTTTTTCGATCAAATAAAGTTTTTTTTCAAGTTCATTTAATCCTGAAAGCTTTTCATCAGGCAACAGTTTATCAGAATCAGCTATATTATCGGCAGTTCTCGCAAAGGAATAAATGCTGTAAATATATTTCCTGCTTTTTTTTGGAAACAGTAAAGAGCCGACGGGAAAATTTTCATAGTGTTTTGTTGCAATTTTCCTGCAATATAAGTAAGCATTTTCCGGGTTCATAAATAATTATAAATCATATATTATTAATTAAAAATCCAAAAATTAATTTTCGTATTTAGTAGATTGAGTTAACAAAATATGCTATTTTTATGTTAAATCTGAATGATGGGCAAAAGAATTATTATTACGGGTGCTACAGGATTGATAGGAAAGAATATTATACCAATTCTGCAAAAAAAAGGTTATGAAATTACCATTTTTACACGAAATGCAAAATCAGCAAAAAATATTCTAAACAGTGATAAAATTGAATACGTAAGCTGGGATTATACCAAAACATCCGATGAAATTATAAAATATTTAGAGGGAAGTTATTCCATTATTAATCTTGCAGGCGCTTCAATCGGAGGTAAAAGATGGAGCCCTGAATATAAAAGGTTAATTTTTGACAGCAGGATAATAACAACAGAAAAAATTACGGAAGCGATTTCCAAGTGTGTACAAAAGCCAGAAATATTTATAAGTTCTTCTGCAATAGGATATTACGGAATGCACGGAGAAGAGAATGCTGATGAAGAATCAAAAAGCGGTAATGATTTTTTGGCAGAGTTGTGCATTAAGTGGGAGAAGAAAGTACTTGAGGCCGAAAAGTATGGAGTAAGAGCTGTAGTAATGAGAACAGGGATTGTTCTCGATGAAAAGGAAGGAGCATTAGCGAAGCTGATTACACCGTTTAAATTATTTGCCGGCGGTTACCAGGGTAACGGAAAACAATGGGTGTCCTGGATTCACATAGATGATTTAGTTAATTTATATATGTTTGCAATCGAGAATAATAATATAAAAGGTGCTGTAAATGCTACTGCACCGAATCCGGTTACAAATAAGGATTATTGCAGGGAAATAGGAAAGGTATTGGGAAGGCCTGCAATTCTGCCGCTGCCGGGTTTCATGCTTAAAATAATCCTTGGTGAATTTGCAGATTATGTTTTAACAGGGAAAAAGGTTTTACCAAAAAAAGCAGAAGAGAACGGATTCAGATTTAAATTTGAATATATCGAAAAAGCACTTATTAATATATTAAAAAAATGACCGAAAAAAACGCGGAAAAGTTATTATCACAATTATTCAGAAAATACTTCTTTGAAAATCCTGTCAGCATAAGGAAAATCAAAGGTGGGGTCTCGGACAGAATAGTATACAAGATACATTCAAAAAATTATGTCTGCACGGGTGTTTACAATTCCAAGCTGAAAGAAAATATTGCTTTCATAGAATTCTCCAAGACATTCAGGGAAAAAGGTCTGAACGTGCCTGAAATATATACCGTATCAGAAAACAAAGAATATTACCTCGAAGAATTTTTAGGCGAAGAATCGTTTTATGATTTGATTAAATTCAATAAAATATCGGGTAAGTCAAAAATCAACACATGCAAGAAAGCTTTGTCAGGTTTAATTAATTTCCAGATAGAGGGGAAAGAAGAAATTAAATACAAATACTGCTATGAAACGAGAATATTCAACAGGAAGCAGATTCTTTTTGATTTCAATAAATTTTATGATTATTATTTATCCGTACTTACGAATTCGTTTATCTCAAAAAAACTAATCAGCAAAATTAAAAAAAATCTGTTAAGCATACTGTTAAAGGAGAAAAATTTATTTTTCATGTACAGGGATTTTCAGCCGAGAAACATAATGCTGAAAGAAGAGAATCTGTATTATATTGACTACCAGTCAGGCAGGAAAGGTCCTTTACATTATGATGTCGCCTCTTTTTTATATTCCGGGAGTATTAACCTGAATGAAAAAGAAAGAAAAATATTACTCGATTTTTATATTAAAGAAATTTCGAAGAGGATAAAATTAGATGCCGTGAAATTTAAATCGACATTTTATTATTTTGTATTTATCAGGCTGATACAGGTTCTGGGAAGCTACGGATATATTTACAACGTTAAGAGAGATAAAGCTGTGCTTAAAAAAATAAATAAGGCTCTGAACAATATTAATATTATTAAGAAAAATCTGAAAGACAAGATATTAAGAGATTTTGCCGATGAATTAACAATAAAAATAAAATAAAATTTTATTCGTATCTAAGTGCATCGATAGGATTTAATTTCGCTGCTTTATAAGCAGGATACACACCGAATACCACGCCGACAATTGTACAGATAATAAGTCCGATTGCAACCCAGTCATAAGGAATTACAACTTTTGTATGCAGGTAAATTCCGAGAAGGTTTCCGGCAATTATACCGAGCAGGATTCCCGCTATTCCGCCAATCTGGCAGAGGATAATAGCCTCCACAAGAAACTGGTTCAGTATATTCCTGCTTTTAGCTCCGATTGCTTTCCTGATTCCTATTTCCCTTGTCCGCTCCGTTACCGATACAAGCATAATATTCATAATGCCGATTCCTGCCGCAAGAAGTGCAATAAAGGAGATAAAACCTGCTCCGTATTTAAAATATTTTGTAAAATTATTTACGGTACTTATCAGAGAATCATTTGAAAATATTTCGAAATTATTATCCTCACCCGGTTTACAGTTCCTTATAATTCTCATAACACTTGTAATATTTTCCACGCATTCATCATATTGGGCTTTACTCGGGGCCTGAATTGCAATATTTATGGATTTATCCGCCTTGCCGTAAATTTCCTGCATTCTTGTAATTGGTATAAGAGCAAATCCATCCTGATTCTGTCCAAAACTTTCTCCTTTAGCATCGAGAATACCAATCACCGTAAACTCATTTCCATCCAGTGTAACTTTTTTTCCGATAGGATTATCTTTAGGATAAAGTTTATTGACCACTTCCATTCCGATTACAGTTACATTGGCAGATGTATTCAGTTCATTTTCCGAAAAAAATCTTCCCTCCTTTACGGTATAATTATTGCAGGGCAGAAAATCCATATTTGTCCCGCACAACTGCATATTAGGGTTGGTAGATAATTTATCATTTTTAAAGGTTTTTGTACCTTTCCAGTATTCAAGTGAAATATATCTGTAGACAGTGGCTTTTTCGATTAATCTCATGCCCTGGTCATAAGTAATATCAGGCCTGTTCCTGTATTTAGCCATGGCGCCCGGTCCTCCGAACTGCATTGCAGGGAATTTCTGAACCTGGAAAGTATTGCTGCCAAGCTGGCTGAGACCGCCTTCTATGCCTGCCTGCAGGGCATCGAGCAGGGTCATGATTGCTATGATGGAAAAAACACCGATAGTAATTCCAGCAAGCGTAAGAATTGCTCTCAGCTTATTGCTTCGAATCGTATCAATTGACAATTTTATTGTTTCTGAAAAAACCATAATTTTATTTTTCTTTAATCTTATTCATATCTTAACGAATCAACAGGGTCCATTTTCGCGGCATTATAAGCCGGGAAGAAACCTGCAAGTACACCGAAAAGCAACGATATAAAAAGTCCAAGGAACACCACCCACAGGGGCATAGATGTAGGAAGAACCGTAGCATCTATAATCAGGCTGATAGGAAAAGCTATCGAAAGCCCGATAACGCCGCCGAACAGACATATTATCGATGACTCAATAAGAAACTGCATAAGAATAGTTCTTTTTCTTGCACCGATTGCCTTCCTTATACCTATTTCCTTTGTTCTCTCTTTAACCGATACAAACATAATATTTGCAATTCCAACGGAACCTACAATCAGAGATAACGAGGTAATCAGCAATCCGATAACCTTAATCAATGAAGTAAGTGATTCATAAGTTTCCCTGAATGCAGACTGATTATTAATTCCAAAATCATCCTTGCCGCCGAGAGGCACTTTTCTTGTTTTTCTCATTATCGAAGCAACTTCTTCTCTAGTTTCATCAAGTGCTTTTATATCTTTAGCTTTAACATTAATAGACAGGCTTCTTTTTGTTCCGAACAGTTTAAAAAATTTCTCAATTGGAATTATCACCCTGTTATCGAGACTGACCAACCCGAGCAGGCTTCCCTGCTTCTCAATTACACCGATAACTCTAAATGTATAAGAACCGACTTTTATATCCTGACCTATCGGGTTTGAATTTGGGAAGAAAGCATTTCTTACATCCATTCCGATTGCAGCAACGGGATAGCCGCCTTCGGATTCTTTTGAGGAAAAAAATCTTCCGTCGTCCATATTTACTCCGAGAGTTCTCTGGTAATCATCCGTGGTACCGATAACAAAAACGTTTTCGAGATTTAAATTACCATACTGAAGAGTCTGCATGGAACCAGCAGACGGAGAGACAGCATCGGCAGTCTGAGAATATTTTTTCAGGAATTCATAATTCTGCATCGTAATATCTTTCCTGTTCCTGTAATATTCAAAATCTTCCCTTCCGAACCATTCGAATTTCTGCACGTACAGAACATCGGCGCCGACAGAGGCAATGCTTTTTTCAAAAGCATTGTTAATTCCCTCGATAGCGGTCTGCATCAGAGTAACAGCGGTAATACCGATAACGATACCGAGAGTAGCCAGCATTGACCTCATTTTATGGGCAGTGATAGCCTGGTATGCTATTATTATGCTTTCTTTTATTTCAATAAATAAATTCATCTGTCTAATTTGACATTTTGTCGGATTCAATCATGCCATCGCGAATTTTTACAATTCGCGTTGCATGTTTTGCAATATCCTCTTCGTGAGTAACGATGATAATTGTATTACCTTTCAGGTTCAGTTCTTTTATAAGCGCCATAATTTCCTCGCCGGTTTTAGTATCAAGATTTCCCGTGGGTTCATCTGCAAGTATAATCGAAGGATTATTAATAAGCGCTCTTGCAACCGCTACTCTTTGTCTTTGTCCGCCTGATAATTCATTTGGTTTATGGGTCATGCGGTCGGCAAGTCCGACATTGACCAGAGCATCTTCGGCTCTTTTCAGTCTTTCATGTCTTGATAATCCCGAATAAATCAAAGGCAACTCCACGTTATGCAGGGCATTGCTTCTCGGAAGAAGGTTAAATGTCTGGAAAACAAATCCGATTTCCCTGTTTCTTATTTCGGCAAGTTCATCATCGTCCATTTCGTGAACATCTTTTCCGTTCAGAATATAATCACCTGACGTTGGTGTATCCAGGCATCCGATAATATTCATCAAGGTTGATTTTCCCGAGCCCGACGGTCCCATTATTGCAACATATTCATTTTTTTCGATTGCAAGATTAACTCCCCTGAGAGCATACAATTTTTCTTCACCCATTTCATAGAGCTTTGTAATATTTCTAATTTCAATAAGGTTGCTCATTATTCTTTATCTTTTGTTATTTTCTTTTTCTCATTATTTACTTTTACTTTCGTACCCTCTTCAAGGTCCTTGTTAATTGCTTTAAAACTTCCTTTTACAACTTCATCACCTTCTTTTAATCCATCGGCAATCTCAATATAAGTATCGTTACTTATTCCGGATTTAACTTCTTTCTTTTTTGAGACTCCGTTTTCCACTAAGAAAACCACTTCTTTAGGTTTATTTTTCTTAAGAGATTTATTCTCGGTTTTAGTTGTAAGATTTTCAGGCTGGTCCTTTTTATCTTCGTTCATTTTCATCATGCCAGAGCTGTCGTCATCGCGTGTGGTAATTGACTGAATAGGAACCGCGAGAACATTTTCTTTCTTTTCAACTTCAACATCAACTGAGCAGCTCATACCCGGTCTTAAATCAAATCCTTCGTTCAGAATTCTGATTTTCACGATAAAATTAACGACTTCTTCCTGGGTTCCCGTGCCCTTTGCTGTAGCTGTATTTGCAATTTCATATACATATCCGTTAAAAATCCTGTTCGGGAAAGCATCTACCTGAATTCTTGCAGTATCGCCAATATTAATAAGAGTAACATCTGTTTCGCTCACTTCGACCTGTGCTTCCATTTTTGATAAATCGGAGACAGTCATAATCTGGCTGCCAAGATTAAAGCTTGTACCAAGAACCTTTTCGCCTTGTTCATTATTAAGCTGGGTAACCGTTCCGGACATCGGGGAATATATGGTGGTTTTCGACAAATCATATTCCACAGAAGATAAAGACGCTTTCTGCTGGTTAATCTGCGCCCTGACAGTATTCATCTGTGCTAAAGTCCCGTCAACATTTGCCTGAGCAGTTTCGAGGTCGCTCGAAGAAGCAAGTCCTTTGTTAAACAGCTCTTTAATCCTTGCAAGGTCAAGCTGAAGTTTTTTCAGATTGACTTCCTGAGCTTTTAGATTACTTTCCTGAACTTTTACTCCTGCATTCTGTTGTTTTAACTGCGGATAATATGCGTCAGGCCTTATCTTCACGAGTAAATCGCCTTTTTTAACCTCATCGCCTTCCTTAAACGGCAGTTCCACGAGTTCACCGCTGACCTCAGCGCTGATATTTACTTTTGTTTCAGACTGGATTTTTCCGGTTGCAGTAACCACCTGGATTATATTCTGCCTGCTTACTTTTTCAGTCTGTACTTCTATAATTTTCTCTTTCTTGCTCGATATGACAACCGAAATTACGATAAGCAGCACCACTGCTGAAACAATAATCCAAAGAATTTTTTTCTTTTTTGCTTTTTTCTTTTTTGCGTTAGACAATACCGGTTTTGCTATAACTTGTTCTTCTGACATATAATATAAGTTTAATAATTTAATTGACCCGAAAGGTATTCAATTTCTTTCTTTGCAAATAAAAAGTTGTAAATAGAATTAATTCTGCTGATATACAGATTGTTCAAATTAATTTCTGCTGTTTGAACGTCGAGCAAAGTTCCGAATCCAATCCTGAAATTTTCTTCCGATAAAATTTTATCCTGCTCTGCTGATTTAATATTCCTGTCAAGTATTTCAATCTGTTTGTAGGCTGTTTCAAGGTCGATTGTTGCTTTTTTAATATCGCTTTTGATTTGCTGTTCCAGTTTATTTAAATCTTCATTTTTTTGTTTTATATTTACTTCAGCAATCTGCCTGTTAATATCAAATTTATTTCCCTGAAATAAATAATAATTTAATGACAATCCTATTGTAAAAGTTCTCGAATCAAGTACATTTTGAATTTGATTTCCGTTAACATTATAATCACCAAATGCAGTTATTGTAGGGAAATATAAACTCTTCAATGCAAGGCTCAGTCTGGTCTGATCGATTTTAATATCCTGAATTGCGCTCTTGTAGTCGTATCTTCCTGCGACGGCATTTTTCACCAAAGCATCCACGTTAGAAGATTTATCCAGTATAACTTTCAAGTCGGCAACAGTTAAATCTGCATTTATGTCTTTAGAATCGATTGCAATATCTTTATTAACATCATCGTACATGGCAAAAAGCAAATCAATTTTCGCCTTTGATAAATCGTTTCTTGACTGCTCGAGCAATAACTCGTTTTGTGCAACAAGAACATCCTGTTTATAAACATCCGACATTGTTTTTTTACCTACATTTACATACTGTTGGATTTTATCGAGCTGGTCTCTTGAGTTTTGAAGGTTATCTTCATTTGTTTTTACAATTTTTTCTTTTTTTACCGCATCAAAAAATTTCTGATAGATGTTGATAACAACATCGGTTTTCAGTTTTTCATACTGAAGTTTTAAGAAGACTTCGTTTTGATTTTCAAGGTCCACGCTCTGGTAATTTGCAAATCCGTTATAAAGCACAACCTGAGAATTTAAACCGAAATTGGCACTGTTTTGCCATGTATTCTGATCAGGTACACTATAGGGCACATTATTTATGAGCTGTGTACCCCCCCTTGAAAAATAGTTATTTCTGGAATAACTTCCCGAAAGGGATAAATTGGGATATAAATTTCCCCTTGCAGTTTCAATATTCAATCTCTGTATAGCAAGATTATTCTGAATTTGCGAAATCGAGGGGTCTTTTTGTATTGCAAATAAAATTGCTTTTTTTAAATCGATTGATTCCTGAGAGAATGCATTTACGGAACAGAATATAACTAATAAGGCAAAGAAAAATAGTTTTTTCATTTTTTATATAATTGATAACTTAATAATTTTGACGTAAAATAAGATAAATAGTTTCAATTTAAGGTAATATGAAAAAATAAATATAGTTTTTCCAAGTAAATTGGCACTTTTTAAAATATTTATTTTTTATTACGATATCTTATATATTTATAACATAAATAACGCAATTAATATTCAATAATCTGATATTTTCCGGATTTAATATCAAAATAGATAATAGGAATATTTTTCCTTTTTATCAGTATTCTCAAAAATTTTCCGAAATTATATTTTTTCAACCCTGTAAGTCCCGAGATTCCAGCATAATTTTCCTCCTGAAAGCAAATATCAATAAAATCATTTCTTCTGAAATAAGTACCTGCTTCATGGTTAAAAAGCTCCGGTTTAACACCTTCAAACCAAAATTCAGTATAATCCGGAATATCTACAAGTACAACTGCTGAATCTTCATAGTTTTTACAAACAATTCCCGATTTTTTATTTTTCTCCTTTTCAATAAAACTATAATTAGCAAGAGAATTTATTTTAATAATCCTGCTTTTACTGCCGGCAAAATCACTCAGGAAAGGGGTTCCGAACATTGCGGAAATATCATTTATCAGCAGTATTTCAGGACTGTCCGATTTAGATTTGATTAATTCGGTCAGTTGTTCCGCACATTTCATTTTATTTTTATAGACTTCAATCTCATCCGAATTCAGTAATCTCGAAAAAAATAAAATACCGGATATGAAGATGCAAATTACGAAAATGGAATATATAACTCTTCTGATAATTGATTTACTATTTAGAATTAAATAAAAAACAACGGGAATAAGGAACAGATGGAATGTATACCCGAATCTTCCAGACAGACCGAAGAATATCAGTAAAATAACAGACGCAAGAATCCAGGAAAGATATATTTTATATTCTTCATTTTTATTTTTGTATTCTTTAAAACTGTCGATAATAAAAAATAAAGTAAAAGCCAGATTGAATACAACAGCAATTATTATATATAAAACCGAACTGCCGTTTATTAAATCCCCTTCGGGAATACCAGTCGGCCATAAAATAATCCCCCTGAAAATACTAACGGCATATATTTTCAGAATTGATATGCTGCCTGTATTTACACCGGCAGATATATCAACATCGACTAATTTTTTATAAATAAACCATATTAAAATAACCGAAGATGCGATAAATAAATATTTTATAAACTTCTCTTTATTTATAAAATATAAAGTAACGGCAACAGCTAACGGAATCAGCAATGATGTTTCTTTTGTAAGCAAAGCAACAAAAGTAAGCAGGAATGCAAAGTAACTTTTATTTTTCATTGCTGAAATAAATGAGAAGAATATTATTACCGATACAAATGCGTCTAATACAAACGAAGAATAAAAGAAATAGTCCCTGTTCATTACAGCAGATGTAAAGAAGAAGGTGAAAGCAGCTAAAAATGAGAATATTTTATTTATCTTAAAATATTTATTGCACAGATAATAAACAATCACGGTGCCAGTTGAATGAACGAAGATATTAAAATATAAATATAAGTTAAAACTTTTACCAAAGATTAAACTGTTTATATAAATTATAATATTAGCAACGGGCCTGATTATCTCTTTTGAATGTAGACTCCATTCGGGATAGACCCTGAAATAATCCGCATATCCTTCCGTAAACCAGCTACCCGGATTCAAAGCTTTGAAAAAACCCGTGGAGTTGACCAGCAAAGATATATCATCACCCGTAGGAAAATAATTACCTGTAATATAATTCAGCAGAACAGATAAGGACAGGAAAGAGAATGCGAATATTACAATTTCATTAATATACCGGCGTAAAAATATTTTAATATTGTACAAATTATTTATGCAAATTGAATGATTAAACTATTTACATTTTATAAATTTATCAAGTCATATTTATAATATGGGATATTGCTGAAATTTTAATATGCCTGAAATAATATGCATTTTTTTAACTTATTTTTTCGGAGTATTTTATTTATAATATATAAAAAAATAATATGTTATATATTACAAGAAAAGAACATTTTTCGGCTTCGCATACATTAAAAAACCCGAAATTATCGTGGAAAAAGAACGAAGAAATTTTCGGAAAGTGCAGTAATTTTCACGGGCATAACTATTATCTCGAAGTGACTTTATGCGGAGAGGCAGACGGCGTAAGCGGATATGTATACGATTTGAAGAAATTAAGTAAAATAATTGCGAAAGAAATTCTGGATAAAGTTGACCATAAATTTTTGAATGATGTGAATATTTTCAAAGGCATTAATCCGACAACCGAAAACATGGCAAAGATATTCTGGAATATCCTTAAACCCAAACTTAAAACCAAAAATTCACAGCTGTATTCCATAAAGCTTTATGAAACCGACAAGAACATGGTCGAGTATAGAGATTAAACACAATATAAATTGAACAACGAGACTTTAAAGAATTATATCAAGTTAAAGCAGAAAAAATACCGTGATGAAAGCGGTCAGTTTCTTATAGAAGGTATCCACCTGGTGGAAGAATGCCTTAAATCGAAATTTTATAAAAAGAATATAGAAACTATTTTCCTGAGAAAAGATTTCGATGAAGATACAATATTGAATAAACTTCGCGGAATCGATATAGAGACGCTTACTGACCTAGAGTTCAAGAAATTATCGGAAACAGAAAACTCACAGGGAATTATTGGGCTGATAAATAAATCAGATTACATTCCCGCACAGAACGATAAAATAATCTGCGCACTCGATAACCTGAGCGACCCGGGAAATCTCGGTACGATATTCAGGCTGTGCTGGTGGTTCGGAATTGATAATATTCTAATAAGCAAAAACTCTGTTGACATATACAACTCAAAGGTAATTCGTGCATCGCAGGGAGCAATATTTAATTTAGATATTAAAGAAGATGTAAATTTACACGAAGAACTGATTAATTTATACGGAAAAGGTTACGAAATAATTTTAACTGATTTAAAAACAAAGAACACGCTTCACAATTTTAAATTCGGAAAAGACAATAATTACATTCTTGTTTTCGGAAATGAAGCAAACGGAATATCATCCGAAATCAGAAATTCGCCATTGTTCACAAAAATAAAAATAGATTCTTATACAAACTGCGAGTCTTTGAACGTTGCGGCATCTGCGGCCATTATTTTTTACGAATTAAGAAAGAGCATTTAATAAATAGTTTTATTTCATTGAAAAATAAATTAAATAAAATGAAGAATACAGCAATAACTTTAGTTATTCTGACAATAATATTATCCGCTTCATTCAGTTGTAAATCACAGACAAATAATAATGATAACCATGTCAGGTTTAAGATTGACGCACCTCAAAAAATGGACCCGCGTCCAAGCAAATTCCCCGTCGGTGATTTCGAATACCCCGTTAAAGGTGCGAATATAATGGAAGGTTCAAATTCGGGAATAAACATCGAGTTTCTTCAAAATGAAAACGAAAAAAGCACTCTCACACTGGTTTTTGAACTCCCATCCGGAAATACATTTAAAGTGTTTACTGAGGGAAAAGGATATATAGCGCATTGTCCCCCGCTGCCCTGTACAATTACAAATGAGGACTTCAAAGGGATAAAAAGCGCACGGGTTGGAAGAGATGTGCCTGCATATATATCTCTTATCAGAAACACAAGAAAATCGTCGGATGAATCGAGCGTAGAGAGTGTCAGTTTTGAAATATTCAGCATAACCATTATCGAGTTGAATTTTAATAATGATAAATTAAATTTTTCCTGCACATTTTCGGGAGAGTTAACCGAAAAGCAGAAATCGGTTCAGGATACGGAGTATAAAATATCGGGAAGCTTTACTCTTAAAGATTTTAGTGTTGGCGTGATGAAGGTGGACGACTAATTAATGCAGAATTATGAATTAAGAATTATGAATTAAGAGCAAGAAATAAATAGTAAAGAAATTTCACAGAGAGACGCAGAGGTTTGCACAGAGTCAGACAAAGCAAGAAAAAGTTTTTTTAAATTACCCTGTAAGTAACATTATATTTTAAAAAAATATCGCTCCGAAATAATCCGGAGCGATACATTATTAAACGAATGAACATTTTCCCGCTACACAATCAAATATGCATAACGAGAATTAATATTATTATTTCACGAGGAACATTTTCTTAATATCGGTAAACTCACCAGCCTGAATTTTATAGAAATAAACACCGCTTGATAAATTTTCACCGTTAAATGTTTCAAAATGTTTTCCTGCTTCCTGCTTTCCAAGATTCATAACATTTACAAGTCTTCCCGCAATATCAAAAACAGAAAGTTTTACGTTTGATGTTTTCATCAAAGCATATTCTATTTTAGTGGTCGGGTTAAACGGATTCGGATAGTTCTGATACAAATAATATTCTTTGGGCACATCGTTGACAACTATTCCTGTTACGAGATTGCTTACATAGATTGTTGCTGTTCTTACGTGAACAGGAGTACCGTTAGGACCATTTGTCTTTAAAGTTAAAGTATATGTACCGTTTGTCACACCGCCTGCTGCAGTTACTTTTACGGCTAATGAATCCGGGAAATGAGCTAAAGTAGAACCATTCGGATAAGATACAGTCAGAGTACCTGCCGCCGGAGTCGGGGTAATTGTAGTTGAAACAAGAACTGTATCAGTATATAGTTTAACAGCCGGAACAAGCATTTTAAAAGTAATATTTCCGGAAACGGAATTCAAAGAATCCACAGCCGGAGTTAATTTTAAGGCATAATCAGGGAAAAATGAAGACATATTCGCATAATTGCAATTTCTTCCGTCATACCATACTGCAAAACCTACTTTTTTATTTGCTGTAATAGCATCGTAATCACCCATATAGCAATTAGTGTTCGGAGAGCAGGCAGGACACGGATAAGTCCATGAAACATTTGTTAATCTCTGACTTGTCGCCCAGTTTACACCTCCGTTTGTTGAATATGAAGCATAGACATCTGTCTGATATGTAGAAGGATTCGCCCTTGTATCATACCATTTTACATAAAGCTTACCTGTAGTCTTTTCGCACCAGATTGCCGGGAACCACTGGTCACTCGTAGTTGGACTTGGAGTATCATTTACAATTATTTCTGTTGACCATGTTGCTCCTCCATCAGTGGAATACTGTAATTTTATATCGGGTTTATTACCGCTGCCTGCGGGAACGTTCGAGGAATAGACGCAATACAATCTTCCGCGATAAGGACCATAGCTGTTATCAGCGGCAATCATCGGATAAGGTCTTGTACGCGCATTATTGATTACGAGTCTGGAAGCCGAATTTAAAGTACCCACATAACCGGGAGAAATAGCAGCAGTACTCATAGATACCATAGTTGCACCGCCGTCGGTTGATCTGAAGAAATTAAATGTAGAAGGTGCGGGGTTTGAACCGGTAATTGTTACCCAGTAAACACTTCCACCCGAAACCGTACCGCCGGGACCCGGACCTATACAAATCATATTTCCGGGTGTGGTATTTGGTGAACCCGAAACAACCGTTGTAAACGAAGTTCCGCCGTTTGTGCTTCTGCAGAAATTCGTATTTGGACTCCATGCAGTTGTGTAAACATTTCCGGTGTATGGTCCACCGGTAAAATCAACAGCAATTGAGTTTCTATCAGTTCCGGCACATGAATTCACTGAACCGGCGAAAGAAGCACCGAAATTAGTTGACTTTGCAACCCAATTTCCGCCTGATGTTCCCAGATAGCTTGTGTAAAGGTTTCCAACGCTATCTGTTGCAGACCAGGGGTCACAATAAGCAGCGGAATAAGATATCGTACTGTTCGACCAATTCTGCCCGGCATTAGTAGAATAGCGGGAAATTAATCCACTCGATAAATTAACAAATAAGTAAAACTGTAATGGATTCAATGGATTTGTAACCATACTTTGTTCACAGAAATCCACACTGATATCAAAATTATCATAACCGGTTGCATCAGTTACAACGTCAGACTGATTTAATTGTTTTGGCTGATGAAAAGTAGTTAAATACTGATATGTTGGCTGGTCAAACCTGTAGTCATTATCCCCTGTCAAAGGTTTGAAATTCTGTGCCTGAAACAAAATTACACCAGCTAAAGAAATAAACAATATCAATGCAAAATGAAGTTTTGCATTTTTTGCTTTTTGTATTAAATCTTTCATACTATTGAATTTTAAGTTTTTAAAAAGAAATTAATTAAAAAATATTTAATGTAACTGTCAAATTTTTAAAAGGAATTATAAAAATCTTATTTATATAACTATATTCACTTATTAAAATTCCGACTTAATAATTCAATAATAATCTGTGAAACATTTATCTTAATTATCTTTAACACTTAAAATCAAATTCCGCATCGGCAGTATATCAAAAAGAATAAAAAAATAACACTACTGCTAAGCAAAAGTGTTAATGTGTAATTCTTTTCACATAATTTACTATTTTTCAATTATTAAGAAGATTGCTTATTTCTTTTTTTAAAATTGCAAGTGCCTGATAAGCACTTCTAATTTTAGTTCTTTCCCTGTTATTCCCAAACAGGAATTTTTTCGCATAAGTTTTCTTGCCATCAGAATATCCGATCCACACCAGACCGACAGGTTTTGCCATATTTCCCCCGGATGGACCTGCGATACCGGTGGTCGATAAACCAATATCCGAACCGAATTTTTTCCTCACGTTCTCTGCCATTTCAAGAGCTGTTTCCTCACTTACAGCTCCGTAATTATCAATCGTTTTCCTCTCAACTGATAACAAAGCGATTTTTGATTCATTGGAATAAGTACAGATACCGCCTTTAAAATATTCAGAACTGCCGCTGATGTCTGTAATCTTTGATGACAGCAATCCACCTGTACAGGATTCAGCAACAGAAAGTGTCAATTTATTAAATAGTAAAAGTTCCCCTGTTTTCTGCTCCAATAAATCATCATCTGTTCCAAATATATATTTTTCTATTTTCTTTCGCAAGGAATTTTCGATAACATTTAATCTTTCCTCAACTTCCTCCAGACTGCTTCTTTTCACATCGATTCTCAGCCTTACCCCGTATAAAGTCGGTAAAAACGCCATTTTATCTTCACCAATCAGTAGTTTAACATCCCCTATCAATTCAGACAGGGATGACTCCCCGATACCTGTTGTCAATACGGTTCTGCTTTTAATAACATAATCCAGTTTATCCGTAAATTTATCAATCAGCATCGGTAATACGCTATCCTTAATCATTGCCTTCATTTCAAACGGCACGCCTGGCAATGCAATAATAATTTTGTTGTTTTTTTCTATCCATATACCCGGAGCGGTGCCCATTCCGTTCCAGATAACTTTTGATTTTTTCGGTACCATTGCCTGTCCGTAGTTCACATCGGGCATTTTTATATTTCTGTTTACGAATATACTTTTTACATGCCGGAGGACTTTTTCGTCGTTAACAAGTTCATCTTCAAAATATTTTATTAATATCGGTTTTGTAATATCATCGTGTGTCGGGCCGAGACCACCAGTTATGACCGTCACGTCATAATTTCTGACCGAATCATCGAGCTCGGTAAGCAGTGCATCTTCGTTATCACCAATAGTGTTGATTTTTTTAACGGGAATTCCGATTGAATATAATTTTTCACTTATAAACTGAGCATTAGTATTTACAATTTGCCCTATTAAAATTTCATCGCCAACCGAAATTATTTTGGAAGAAAGCATATTAATAAAAATATTTTATTACCAGCAAAATAATAATTGTTGAGAAACCGCCATACACTCCTGCTATCACGTCATCCATCATAATTCCAAACCCGTTTTTTACTTTATCAAAAAAAGAAGCGGGATACAATTTAATTATATCAAACAATCGGAACATAAAAAAACCAATTATAATTGTCGGATATCCGAACGATAAAAAACCAGCAATAAAAACGGTTATCCACATCCCGACTATTTCGTCTATCACAACCACCGAAGGGTCGTCTCCGTATCTTTTTATCATTTTTTCAGATGTAAAAATACCAACTGTAAAACAAACCAATATCGAAGATGCAGAAATAAAAGGGTTTAAAAAACCGGGGATGAGATAAAATAGAAGCGCAAAAGCGCTTCCGACCGTACCGCTTGCGGCAGGGGCATAGCCGGTAAAAAATCCGCTTGAAAAAAACACGCTGAATAAGTCTACTTTAATATCCGGGTCAACAATTTTTTTTCTTTTAATTAATCTCATTATTTTTATAATGCCTTTTTTCAATAAAATATGAAACACCGGTATAAAGCGTTATCAAAGTGATTACAAGCATAAAAATATAATTCGTGGAGGAGTGAAAAAGAAAATCGTTAATAGATATTTTAAGGGTTTCGGAAATATCAAAAGTAGGTAAAGTAAATAAAGCAAGAATAAAGAAAATATAGGCCATCTGAAGAAAAGTTTTTGACTTTGCAATTTTTGATGTTTTAATTGTTCTGCCTTTATACTCATCATAGGACCTTAATATAGTTATTATGATATCCCTGACAGCAATAATTATGAGCATCCAGTAAGGAAGCATCCTTTTTATAAAAAACAGAATAAACGCAAATGTAGTAAGAATCTTATCCGCGAGAGGGTCGAGGAAGATGCCGGTTTTTGTAACGGACTTATATTTCCGAGCATACCAGCCGTCGTACCAGTCGGTTAAAACCGCAATAAAGAAAACCGCGACAGAAATTCTCTGCATAAACACATCCCCGGTTAAAAACAGATATAAAAATACGGGTGACAAAATTATCCTTATCACGGATAAGACATTAGGAACGTTCATTTATATGATTTAATATGCTAAAATGGTAAATCGTCTTCTTCGCCGGTACCGGTTCCGGAAGGCTTGCTAACTTCATCCGAAACTTTATCAGCAGTGCCTTTAGAATCCAGCATGGTCATATCGGTCATAACGATTTTCGTGCTGTATCTTTTTATTCCGTCTTTTTCATAAGAATCGGTCTGGAGTTTTCCTTCACAATATATTTTGCTTCCTTTTTTTAAATACTGCTGGCAAATCTCAGCCAATTTTCTCCAGGTTACTATATTATGCCATTCAGTTCTTTCGACTTTATTACCGTTTTCGTCTTTGTAAGATTCGTCAGTTGCAATCGAAAAGTTACAATATGCAGTACCTTTTTCGGTATATTTCAACTCAGGATCTTTACCAAGATGTCCGATGAGCATTACTTTATTTAAACCTTTAGCCATATTTAATTATTTTTATTTAATTGTGAAAAAACTAATTTTATTTTTTTCTAGGAATAATATTCTGTTTTCGGAATAGACCACCATATCGTTTACCTGCAAATCGGACATACTTTTACCGAGCGTTATTTTATTTACATAAGCATTTTTCCTGACATCATAGAGCAGTAATTCACTACCCGTAAAAATGTAAACAATATTATTAAAAATTGAAATAGATTTAATAGTAATACTTTCTATTGATTTGACAAAATTTCCAAAATTATCATATACATAAACTGAATTCGCTTTATTATCAAAAATATAGATATTGTTATACCCGTCCTTTAAAAGCTTAACTGGATTCAGAAAAGGTTTCTGAGCCGACTGAAATCCGCCGAAATAAGTAAGCGGAGTAATCCCGTCAGGGTAATAGACTATTCTTTTATTTTCCCCGTCTATAATATACAATGCGGAAGAATTAATAATTATCGAAGCTACAGGAGTATTAAACTTAAGTTTTTCATCAAAGGTAGCAGAATTAGTAACAAGGGAAGATATAAAGCTAAGATTCAAATCAAATCTCTGAATCCTGTAATTTACTCCATCGGTAACATAAATATCGAATCCCGAAGAACCGTCAATGTTTGTGGGAGAATCGAATTCGCCTGTATTCCATCCTTTTTTTCCGACACGTTTTACCTCTTTCAGATTTTCGCTTATTTTTACAATTTCATTCGATTCATTATCGAGAACATAAATAAATCCCCTTCCGTCTGTAGTAACAGAGACAGCATTTTTAAAGCCTGTAAATTCATTTGATTTTACAAGCGTGGCAGTATCATTATTTAGAAACAGTAAATTGAAAAATAAAATTAATATCATTTACTTGACTATAAAATTAAATATTATAAAAAATAAATTCGGATTTATTCCGAAAACAATCGTACCTGCGACAGCTATTAACAAAGTAATTTTACCGTAAATATCGAAAGGGATTTTTATTCCCGAGTTAATTTCTGCCGGTTCCGTGAACCACATATACACAATTACTTTAAGATAATAATAAAGCGAAACAAGGCTTAACAAAATTGCAACTACGGAAAGCCAGATTAAATTTGATTTTATTGCGGCATAAAACAGGTAATATTTTCCCCAGAAACCTGCAAAAGGCGGAATCCCCGCAAGTGAAAGAAGGAAAACCGTGAATATTATTCCGAGCAGTGGATTTCTCCCGGCAAGACCTTTATAATCATCCAGGTTCAGCAGGTTAAAATCTTTTCCGTCTGCGGAACTTGATTCGTAAATGGAAATCACAATAAAGGCACCAAGCTGCATGAATACATACGCTGTCAGATAAAATGCAATGCCCTTTACGGCAAACTCATCCAGCGATGCAACACCGACAAGGACATAACCTGCGCTTGCAATTGACGAATAAGCCAGTAATCTTTTTATGCTCGTCTGGGCAAGGGCAATAACGTTTCCGAAAAGCATTGTCAGTACTGCTATGATAGAAATCAATGTTTTAAGCTCAGCAATATTAAATCCGATAATTATCGGTGCAATTGTACCGACTGCCGCAATTTTTCCGGCGGTGGACATCAATCCTGTAACTACGGTAGGGGCACCTTCGTAAACATCGGGAATCCACATCTGGAAAGGAAAAGCACCCATCTTGAAAAGGAAGCCGATAATAAATAAAATAAGTCCTATTAAAAATACGGGGGTTTTTGTAATACCCGCAATCGTAATATACATTGAAATTTTAGTTGAACCGGTAGCGCCGTACATCATTGAGATTCCGTAAAGTAAAAATCCCGAAATAAACGCACCCAGTAAAAGATATTTTAAAGCGCTTTCGTTTGATTTAATACGTCTTCTGAAAAATCCGACGAGTATATAAAAACAAACAGACATAAGTTCAAGACCCAGGAAAATTATTAAAAAGTCATTTCCGAATATCATAAGAAGCATTCCGAGGGCAGCGCATAAAACAATGATATAATATTCTCCGTAATTAATTCCCGATTTTTCCAGATAAGGTTTTGAAGATACAAAAGTCAGAAGAACTGAAAACAATATTATTATTCCGAATGCAACTGAGAAATTATTCGTCTTGAGCAGTTCATTAAAAATAAAAACGTCTTTAGGGGAAAGGAAAAAGGAACTGACAAGCGCGGACAATGCAGTTGCAATGCTTATGACATAAATCAGTAATTTATTCTTATTAAGGATTATTTCCAGAAGCAGTATTAATACAATACCGGCTGTTAATATTACTAAAGGTAAAATATTATATAATTCATTTATTTGTATCATGGGCAATATAATACGATTTATTTTTTTTATTATTTACAAATTTCTTTATTAACAGAAGAAATATTATTGCTAAAATAACACCGGCAACATCTGCAAGCCAGTCATAAATATCACAGCTTCTTCCCGGGACAAATAGCTGATGGACTTCATCCAAAGCTCCGTAAAGTACCGAAAAAACCAAAGATGTAAAAATTACATTCTCATTTAACAATTTAAATTTTTTCTGGTTATTAAAAGAATAATAAGCAGTCAGGAATAATATAAAATAAATTGCCATATGTACGATTTTATCGGAAAATTCAAATTCTAATTTCGGAAATGCATCCGACGGAACAGAGGATTCTGCAAATATCAAAAGGCAAAAGGAATAAAACGGGATATGATATTTCAGACTTGTTTTCAAAAACCCAGTAATTCCTTTTTTACATTCTGCAATTCAGAAATTAGTTCAGAGGCAATAGTAGAATCGGGACCTGTTTTTTCATATAAAATATCTCCGCATCTTCCGTGTATATAAGTACCTGCGAGTGCGCTCTTTAAAGGATTTTTATTTTGCGCCAGCACTCCCGCGATAATTCCCGACAGAACATCTCCGCTTCCTATGGTAGCAAGGTTTTCCCTGCCTGCAGAATTGATATAAAACTCATCTCCATCCGTAACAATTGTCGGAGAATTTTTTAAAACAAGAATAATATTATATTTTCTTGCAAACTCAACGGATATTTCATAAATATTATTTTTTATATCTTCGGTTTTTATTCCGGTCAGGTTTGAAAACTCCCCGTAATGCGGTGTGAGAATTATTTTTTTATCCTGCTTTTTAAGCAGTTCAAGATATCCTTTAAATGCAAATATTGCATCGGCATCGAGAACGGCAGTAACATCGCATTCAGTTACAATCCTTCTTACAAGTGCAAGTGTTTCGGGATTCCTTCCTATTCCAGGTCCGATAAGAACTGCATTGCTCCATTTAATTTTTTCTTCAATCTTCTGAAATGCAAAACCCGAAAGAGACTTTTCTTCGGTTTCTTCCAGCGGGAATGTAATTACCTCAGTAGTCTTCGACTCCAGAATAGGATTCAGTGATTCGGGCAAACCCAGTATGACCGCTCCGCAGCCCATTTTTAACGATGCAAGGGAACAAAGGTAAGACGCTCCGGTAAATCCGGCAGAACCAGCCAGGACAAAAAGCTTTCCGTTGGTATATTTGTTTGAATTAATTCCTCTTTTAGGAATGAAGTTCTTAAAGTCCGCTGATTCCACTTCGAAAATTTTTCTTGAATTATACCTGTCGAATTCTTCACCTTCAATGCCGATATTCATCACAACAATTTTCCCGCTGACTTCCCTGCCTTTATCAAAAACGGAATTGAATTTTTTAATTCCCATTGTCAGAGTAAAATCCGCGTTAAGATATTCATCTTTATCAAAATAATTCTTAAGACCACTTACAGTATCAATTGCAATTACTTTTTTATTTTTAATTTTATTTATTTCGCTGAATAAATTTTTAATTCTTCCATCCAGTTCTCCTTTAAACCCGATTCCGAAAACCGAGTCAACGAATAATAATTTTAAGCGCAAAACTGTTTTCAGGTAATCAATGAGTCCGTCTGAAGAAATTATTTTTATCTTATCTCCTATATTTTTAATAACGTTGAAATTTATAAGTGCATCACCTTTTAAATCACTTTCAGGATAGAATAATACAACGGAAGATTTAATATTCAGGTTTGAGAGGTGCCTTGCGATAACAAAACCGTCGCCGGCATTATTTCCTTTACCTGCAAGTATTACGATTTCATCTGAATTTTCTTTTTTACAAACATCATAAATAAAATTCGCAGAATTCATACCTGCATTTTCCATGAGCACAAGCGATGGAATATTCAGGTTTGAAATAATATTTTTTTCGGCTTCAAGAACTTCATTATTGAAAAATACACTCTTCATTAAGTCTGCAAGATTATTTATTAACTATTTTATAAGCTCTTTTAATTTTTTTGTCTTCTTTTTTTTGTCGCCGTCTTTGAAAATTGAAGCTCCGCAAACAAACATATCCACCCCGTTTTTGGCAAGTGTTTTTATGTTATCCTCACTGATTCCGCCGTCTATTTCGATAAGGCAGTCCGGATTTTTCAGATTAATCAGTTTTTTCAATTCCCTGACTTTTTCAAGTGAGTTTGGAATATATTTCTGCCCGCCAAATCCAGGATTTACGCTCATAATAAGTA
>Ga0182021_10000965_pt1 | contig 32721 bp, 27 predicted proteins | sample 612E3MmetaG_FD_120493 | JGI IMG/M metagenome (GOLD analysis project Ga0182021, IMG submission 120493) | Permafrost microbial communities from Stordalen Mire, Sweden - 612E3M metaG (Illumina Assembly) | ecosystem: Environmental > Terrestrial > Soil > Wetlands > Permafrost | place: Sweden... | reverse complement strand
TACAATGTCGGGAATTGATGATGTTAATATGTATGATGCCAGAGACAGCCTGGTTTATACCTCCTTTTCTTCTGATATTACGACCCACAGCAATCCTGATTGTTTGAGTTGCCATAAGGATATTCAATCGATGTTCTCAAGAACTGAGAAATCCTACCGGATCATTAATATCAAAAGTGAATGCAGCATGAATCAGAATGATAACAGTCACAGACATCTGCTAATACGGTCTCCTATTCTAAATGAAAAGTCATGTTATACCAGTTCCTGCCATGCACATCCTGAAAGTGAGGCTGTTCTTGGTTCTCTGATTATAAAAATGCCGCTTTACGACCTTGATAATGCCGTGGGAAAATCTTCATCGAAATTCTATCTGCTTGCAACAACAATTACTCTTCTTCTGGTAATCAGTATAATATTATTTACCAGGAAAAAGATAAAAAATCCGTTAAATGATCTGATAAAAGCTAGTGTTGCCGTTGCAAATGGCAATAAAAACACAAGGGTGGAAATAAGGCCCAATCAACTTGATGATATGCGAATGGTTTCCGAGGCATTTAATGATATGCTTGATAATCTGCAGACAGCAACAGAAGAATTAAAGAACTGGTCACAGCAACTTGAATATAAGGTTCAGAAAAAATCCGAAGAATTAGGTGCTGCCCAGAATGAGCTGATACATATTGAGAGGATAGCTTCACTGGGAAAATTATCATCTTCAGTTGCGCATGAAATAAATAATCCTCTTTCCGGAATCCTGGTATACACCAAGCTTATCCATAAACAGCTTAGTAACCCGGGGTTGGATACTTCCAAAAGGGAGACCATTCTAAGGCAACTGAAACTTATTGAAAATGAAACAAAAAGATGTGGCGAAATAGTTAAGGGATTACTTGACTTTTCCAGAAAAGACCAGGAAGATTTTGAATCGAAACATCTTCATAAGATATTGCAGGAAACTTATGATCTGATGACACATTCGATTAAAATAGAGAATATAAGCTTTTTAACGGATTTTTCAGCTAAATCAGATCTCATATTCTGTAGTCCCAACCAGATTAAACAGGCTTGTGTTGCCCTTATTGTAAATGCTTCGGAAGCCGTTCTGGAAAACGGAGAGATTTTGATATCCACGAAAAACCCTGATGATGAGACAATAAGATTCGATATATCCGATAATGGTATTGGTATTCCCGAGGATGACCTTCCTCATCTCTTCGAACCATTCTTCTCAACAAAGCATGATACGAGCGGAATTGGTCTGGGTCTGGCAATAGTCCATGGTATTGTGAAAAGTCATAACGGGAAAATTGAAGTCAGAACTGAGCTTGGAAAAGGAACTACAATGTCTGTAACTTTACCTGTAATAAAGATTTAAGAGAAATATAAATGGCTAAAAAGATATCAATATTGATTGTCGACGATGAAGAATCAGTAAGAGACTCCCTGTTAAACTGGTTCATAGAAGACGGATATAATGTCAGATGTGCCGAGAATGCCAAAATTGCATTATTAATGCTTGAAAATGAAAGTTTTGACATAATCCTGGCGGATATTAAAATGCCTGGCATGGACGGACTGGAAATGCTCAGAAGAATAAAACTGCTTAAGACAGATTCAATTGTAATTGTCATGACAGCTTTTGCTACAGTAGATACGGCTGTGCAGGCGCTGAAGGATGGCGCTTTTGACTATATTACAAAGCCTTTTGATCCTGATGACCTTTCACATCTGATAAGGAATGCTTCAAAGCAAATCTCATTAACTGAAGAAAATGAAAACCTGAAAAAGAAAGTTGTTTCGCTGGAAAACGTCGAAGATCTGATCGGCAACAGTGAAGTAATGAAAAGGGTTCTTAAGGAAATTGAAAGTGTTGCCCAATCAAATTCTTCAGTGGTAATTACAGGTGAAAGTGGTACCGGAAAAGAGCTTGTTGCCAGGGCGATTCATTCAAACTCACCAAGGAAGTTTTTCCCTTTGGTAAGTGTTCACTGCGGAGCTCTGACAGAGAGTTTACTCGAAAGTGAGTTATTCGGACATGAGAAAGGAGCATTTACCGGAGCTATGTATAACCGGAAGGGCAGGTTTGAAATGGCTGATAACGGAACTATTTTTCTTGATGAAATAGCAACAATTTCAACCAAGATGCAGATAGATCTTCTCCGTGTTCTGGAAACGAAAAAATTTATCAGGGTAGGTGGTAACAAGGAGATATCGTCTGACTTCAGGGTAATATGCGCAACGAACAGAGATCTGAAAAGTATGGTTGAAAAAGGGTTATTCCGCGAGGATCTTTACTACAGGCTGAACGTTGTTAATATTTATGTGCCGCCTTTACGTGACCGCATCGAGGATATACCGCTTCTTGTGGATTATTTTATTAAAAAATATTGCACTTCCATGAACAGGCCGGCTGTTACAATAGATCAATCTGCATTAAAACGGCTTGAAGAGTTTAATTTCCCTGGTAATGTCAGGGAGCTTGAAAACATGATTGAAAGGGCAATAGTAGTAGGAAATGGCAGGAAAATCTCTCTTAAGGATCTTCCTATTGAAAAGTCAGTAATAGCAAATTCCATTGAAAGCCTCGATGATCTTGAAAAGGCTCATATATTTCAGATCCTTAATAAATATACCTGGAATATTTCAAGGGCAGCCAAAGCTTTAAAGGTCGACAGGGTCACACTTTACAACAAGATTTCAAAGTATGGTTTAAAACCTGCGGAATAGAGAAAGTCATTCTGATCAAATTCAATTATCCGGAAATGATGATTCTCTGCATTCAGCTGCAGGATTTTTATTAATATGATATCTGTTTTTTAATGGATGTGCAAAATATCACATTGATCCCATTCGGATATTTCGAGGAAGATTTTCTTAAAAGTATCGCTGATGCAGTGTTACAGGAGTTTCATTTTTCAGTGAATATTAAAGAAGGTCATATCGATATTAGCGAATTTTACGATCCTGTCAGGAGACAATACAACGGGGTCAGACTGCTGAAGGAAGTCGATCAGCTGTTCTCTTCCGATACTTCAAAAACAATCGGGTTGTTTAATGTGGATCTTTTTATTCCCATTCTCACATATATTTTCGGGCAGGCTTTCCTGAAGGGAAGAGCGGGTATTGCATCCCAGTATAGGTTAAACAATGATCGCTACGGGATAAGTGCGGACGATAAATTAATACTTGAGCGTTTCAAAAAAGAGGTGATCCATGAACTGGGGCACACGTTTGGATTGATCCATTGTTATATATCCACATGCGTAATGAGGTCAAGTACATACGTTGAGGATATTGATCAGAAAAATGTAAATCTTTGCATGAATTGCAGGAATGAAATAAAGTCAATTCTTCACTGAATTGGACTTATTCTATCGTTCCCATGAACTCACCCCCTTCCTTCGCTGCGCTCAGTATTCCCCCCTTCACTTCGTTCAGGGCAGGCTCTCTCTGCTCCGCAAAGAGGGGGAAGTTACTAATTATAAGATCGTTATAGCCCCCTCTTTGCGAAGCAGAGAGGGGGAAGGGGGTGAGTTCATGGAGTACTCAATTTGTGCAGGATGTTCCTTTCTTCTGATTTTTGTTGGAGAGCTAAAGAAATATTACTATTTTTATAACCTAAATAACTCACCTTAAATTTTTTACATGAATCTTGCAGGCCGAATTCGTGATAAAATGATGGCAGACCACCTTCTGTTTGTTTACAGGGGAGCAATAACCGGTGAAAATTCAGTTCCTCTTCTTATGCTTCTTGAAAAAGAGATGCAGAATTCAGAATTTGGATTTGTCGGAAGAAAAAAGCTTTTTATGTTCGTTCTTGAGAGTCTTCAGAATGCTTTTAAAAACAGTGAGAAGACCAGACATGCCCATAAGTCGATGGTAATATATTCCAAAACAAATCTTGGTTATACTGTCACTACAGGAAATGTAATCCCTGCTTCACAGGTAAATTATCTTAAAATTAAGATTGAGGAGATGAAGGATCTTAAATCAGATGAGATCCGAAACGGATACAGGGAAATTCTTCGCACAGCAGAATTAAGCGATAACGGCGGAGCGGGATTCGGTCTGATTGAAATGGCTTTAAGAACCAGTAATAAACTTAATTATGAAATTGTTACAATAGACAAAGAATACTCTTACTTTGTTTTAAGTAAATCAGTTGATCCGGGGGGAGTCGGAATGCACTTCATTGAGAAGGGACAGTCATCTGATGGCAAAGCCGTTTCACAGCTTGAAAGAATAATGGCTGAAAACAATGTTTATCTTATCTGGATGGGGCATATTTCACCGGATGTAGGAAAAGAAGTTCTCTCGTTTACGGAAACAAAACTTTATGAGGAAGATGTAGAGTCAAATCTCAGGAAAAGGATATTCAGCATTCTTGTTGAGATACTTGAAAATGTTGAAAAGTACAGTCCGGGCAGAGATGCTGAAGAACAATTCGGAATGCCTGTTGCCATAATCAGAATGGAAAATAACGAATACATTCTTTCTACCAGCAACCTTATACTCAATGATAGTGTTGAGCAGCTTAAAGAGAAAATTGATTTTATAAATACACGTGACAAAAGTGGCCTGAAAAAACTTTTCAGGGAATCTCTTTCCGGACAGACTTTAGAAACAGATAGCACAGGCAATATGGGCCTTATCGATATGGCTATCAAATCAGGAAGTAAATTGGTTTATGAGTTTGAAAAGTTAAATGATATTTATTCTTACTTTACCTTAACGGTAAGTGTCGAAGATCGGGCTATAATTAAGGCAGTATTTTGAAATTGAGTGTATTACCATCCCATACAGCATAGCTTCCATTTCTGATCCAGTCTCCCAGGAATACTATTTCCACTTCTTTTTTTATTGTATGGGTCATTGCAAGATGACGATGACCAAAAATGAAGTAATCAATGTTTTCCTTTTCAAGAATAACATTGGCATACCTGATCAGATCCTCCTGTTCATCGCCGAGGAAACCTATGGTTGTCCCTTTGACCAGTCTTGAGTTCAGAGACCACTTATGTCCTATCCCGACTCCAATTGAAGGATGAAGTGATGAATACATTATGCGCAGCGGTCTGTTGCGGAATATTGAGAGAAGAATTTTATAACCTGTATTTTTTGTTCCCAGCCCTTCACCGTGTGCCAGATGGAATTTCTTTCCGTCGAATATTTCAGTAACAGGCTTTGTATGAATTGTCATACCGCATTCGTCTGACAGATAATCACTTACCCACATATCATGGTTTCCGGTAAAAAAATGAATTGGAATTCCCGAATCGGTTATTGTGGCTACCGTTCCCAGGAACCTTGAAAATCCGCGCGGAACAACAAGCTTATATTCCCACCAGAAGTCAAAAATATCACCAAGCAGATATATCTCCCTGGCATCCCGGGAAATGGAATTTAACCAGCTAACTACCTTTTTTTCCCTTTCCAGAGGCGGAGTCCCGGTCTGCAATCCAAGATGAAAATCAGAAGCAAAATATATTTTCCCCGGTTCTGCCAAAATAATTATTTATTAAACAACTGTTCGAGTTTCAGTTGGAGCGATCTTCCATGGAGATTTGAAGCAATGATATTACCTTCTTTGTCGAACATGTAATTGGTAGGCAGTTCTTTTACATTAAAGAGCTTTGCGTTTTTCGGATCACGCGGATCATCTTCCCTTGTGCTGACCCATGGTAATTCATCAAACCTGACAGCTGATTTCCAGTCTGACTCACTTTCATCGAGATTGATCTGATATATTTCAAGTCCTTTTTTATTGTAAAGTTTATAAAACTCTTTCAGCTGCAGATTTTCCTCAATACAATCTTTGGACTGAACAGACCAGAATGCCAGCAGGACAAATTTCCCCTTCAGTGAAGACAGAGCAATTCTTTTTCCTGAGATATCTTTTAGATCAGGATCAAGTTTTGTCTGTGGAAGGGTTTTGGCCAATTGTTCAAACTTATTCATATACAATTGATTCATCTCCCTTTCAAAATTCCGTGCAAGAGCCTGCACTTGTCTTGAATTCGGGTAATGGCGTGTAAGGGAATCAGTGACAATTTTAAGATATTGGAGATCATGTGATTCATAGAGTACATAAGTATCAGGATCGAATTTCTGATATAATGCCTTTATTGAAACCAACGAGTTCACATTGTTGATAATGAATTCAATATTCTTTTTCCGTTGTTCTTTTATTAATTTGCTGTATTCTGCATCCAGAGCCGGACCTTTGACATCAAACCCTGGTTCATGGGAAGCTGCGTTATAAACCGTCTTTAAAGAATCAAGTTTCCTTTTGGTGTCAGAAAGGGTTAGGTCGAGGGTCCTTAATTTCTCCGATCCTTCAGATCCGCTGACAGAATAGCTTTCAAACAAGTTTTTGCTTTTAAAAACAAGATTAATTTTTTGCCCTGGTTCAGCGAGCAACGTCACAAAATTCGATGTGGTATAGCCAAGCTGGTAAAACTCAGCTCCGGTTGCCTTTACTTTGAACCTGAAGTTCCCTTTCCTGTTGATTTTTGATGAATCAATCAGAACAGGAGTATCAATATCTACTCTGTTTAAATAAATGGACTTATTCTTTTCACCATTAATAACTCCATTTACAGAGAATGTGCCTTTTTCTTTGCATCCGGAAACAATTAATACCAGAGCCAGCAGGAATTGTATATGTTTCATTAAAAGTCGCATTACCGTTTTTTCTTAGATAAGTTTACTTATTAAATAGTTCAGCAAGTTTAGCTTGCAACTGTTCTCCCCTTAAATTTGTAGCTATTACTCTGCCATCTTTATCGAGCAGAAAATTACAGGGAATCGATTCAATCTTATATAACGGAACAACTATTGAATTCCAGTATTTAATATCACTCACATGAATCCATTTGTCAAGCTGATCATCCTTAATACCTTTCATCCAGGCCTCCTTAGTCTTATCAAGTGATACCTGGTAAATCTGAAATCCCTTTCTTCTGTACATGTTGTAGGCTTTTACAAGATTCGGATTCTCCTGCCTGCAGGGTGCGCACCATGAAGCCCAGAAATCAAGTAACACTATGGATCCCCTTGTGGAAGATAGCTTTATTGTGTCACCTTCCGGTGATGGCAATGAAATTTCGGGAGCCTGAGACTGCTCTCCTGTTGAAGGAACAACCCCTGATTCTGATTTAATCCCAGCAAGCAATTCCTTGACCTGTTTATGCATTGAAGTAACAGGCTCGTATTCAGGATAGAGGTTTGACAGGGATGAATCAACCTTTACATAATATTTAAGGTCCTTCGAAGGATTCAGTACATAAACATCAGGAGCGACCTGCTGGTATAATGCAACAAGGCTTACCAGAGAGCTGATGTTTTCATCTATATATTTCTTTGTATATGAATTAATCTCGTTCAGATAGTTCTGAGCCATACTGTCAAGCGATTCCATGATAGCCGGTAGTTGGGGATTTCCGGCATTTTGCATGTAAATTGTATTCAATCCGGTCAATTTATTTATTGTTTTCCGTAATGTACGGTTATATTCTGCCATCTGTTCTGTCCCTTTTGATCCGGTAACTGATATAGGATAATTCAGGGAGTCATAATATGCTTTCAGGTTTATCTGTTCGCCAGGTTCAATAAGCATAGTCAGATAGTTCTTTTCAGTAATTTTAAGAAGGTAAAAGGATGGAAATTTAACCTCCTGTTTAAAGTTAAAAGTTCCGCTTTCTGAAATCTTAACAGAATCAATTGGTGTCAACACATTATTCTTCAGTTCGTCAAGAAATACATATCCTCCTTTAACATGCTTAACCAGTTCCCCTGAAATCCGGGCAGTATTATTTTTACAACCCATCATTACCAACGCCGCCAAAACGTACAAAATCAACTTCTTATTCATCTGGTAAAATGTTAATTTATAATTATTTTGAATTATTGAAGTGCAAAGTTATTCTTTTTTTTATCCGCCCCTACTTTTATAAAATTTTTTAATTTTTTTTAAGGCATATTCAACGGTTTGGAGGGTTCAGAAAAAATGCCTATCTTTAAGAATATTTTAGGTTTCAGACAAACAGTAATTATATGAGTTATATTAAGTTTGATAAGAATCAGATTGTAAATCTTGAATTTTCACTTGGCAGGGAAATCATCAGGACAAACAGGGCTGGCTCCTATTCTTCAACAACTATTGTTGGATGTAATACACGAAAATATCATGGGATGCTTATCTGCCCGGTTGATGAGCTCGGGGGTGAAAGATTTGTCCTGCTTTCGACGTTGGATATGATAGTTGTAAACAAGGAAAAGAATTTCAATATAGGTATCAGGAAATATAAAGGTGACTATTTCAGTCCAAAAGGGCATAAATATATTGAAGATTACGATGTTGACACAATTCCATCGCGCATTTACAGGGTAGGAGGGGTAATCCTGAAACAGGAAAGGCTTCTTGTCCATTATGAAGAACAGTTTCTTATCAGGGTTACCATTCTTGAAGCCACGGAACCAATGAAACTTCAGTTCCGGCCATTTCTTGCTTTCAGGAATATTCACCAGCTGACACATGCCAATCTTGTCGCCAACAAAAAAGTTGATTTAATCGAAAACGGTATAAGATCAAAAATGTATGAAGGATTTCCTTACCTGAACATGCAGTTTTCATCCAAAGTTGAATTTATTCATGTTCCTGACTGGTATCTGGGAATTGAATACCCCGAGGAACAAAAGCGGGGTTATGATTATTCTGAAGATCTTTTTACACCAGGTTTTTTCGAATTAAAAGCAAAAAAAGGTGATATTATAGTTTTTTCCGCTTCAACAAAAGAGGAAAAGACATCGGGGCTTAAACAGAAGTTTACAAAGACCGTATCGCGGAAAATTCCGAGGGATAATTTTATTAATTGTTTAAGAAATGCAGCTCAGCAATTTGTTGAGAAGCGTGGCGGGAAAACACTTATTATCGCTGGTTATCCCTGGTTTGGAGCATGGGGAAGAGATACATTTATTTCGCTTCCGGGGCTCGCTTTGGCCCGTCATAAACTTGCCTTGTACAGGGAAGTGCTGGATACACAGGTTGATAGAATGAAGGACGGGTTATTTCCGAATATGGGTGAAGCGGGTAGCCATGCTTTCAATTCAGTTGATGCTCCTCTCTGGTTTTTCTGGGCAGTTCAGCAATATTTCCTGCATGGCGGTACCGATGGGTGGGAGAGATACGGCGCAGCAGCAAAATCAGTATTGAACGCCTACAAATCGGGAACAGTTTTTAATATACATATGCGTAAAAACGGATTAATTTACGCTGATGCTCCGGGTAAGTCACTGACCTGGATGGATGCCGTTGTGAATGGGATTCCTGTAACACAACGCAGAGGTTATGCTGTTGAAATTAATGCACTCTGGTATAATGCGGTCTGCTTTTCACTTGAGATGGCCGCCATTGAAGGAGATAAGAAATTTATAAAAGAATATGGGAGCCTGCCGGAACTGATAAAAAAATCTTTTCTCGAATTATTCTGGGATGAAAAATCAGGTTATCTGGCTGATTATGTTAATGATGAAGAAGGACGGAACAATTTTATCCGGCCAAATATGGTTATAGCTGTTTCTCTTCCATATTCAATGCTGGATAAGGAACAAATGAAGAAGGTTCTTGATATTGCTGATAAAGATCTCGTTACTATAAGAGGCCTCCGAACTCTTTCGCCCCGCAATGTGTTATATAAGGGAACTTATAAAGGAAATCAGGAGGAGAGGGATAAAGCATACCATCAGGGAACTGTATGGCCATGGCTTTTTGGCCCATTCTGTGAAGGGTGGTTGAAGGTTTACGGTAAACAGGGGGTTCAGAAAGTCAGAAAACTTATTTATGGTCTGGAAGCAGTAATGAGTGAGCACGGAGTAAGCACCCTTTCGGAAATTCATGACGGCGATCCACCTCATTCTCCACAGGGAGCTATTTCTCAGGCATGGAGTGTTGGTGAAGTACTGAGAATTATAGAACTTTTGTCAACCAAGTATGCAAATCAATAACAGAGGATAGAAAATGCGTGTATTAATGTTTGGATGGGAATTTCCGCCACATATTTCAGGCGGATTGGGAACAGCCAGCTATGGCCTTACTAAAGGTATGGCAACACTTGATGATCTGGAAGTGATCTTTGTTGTACCAAAAGCTTGGGGAGATGAGGATCAGTCAATGGTCAGACTGGTTGGGGCAAACCAGATACCCGTAGCATATAAAAAGATTTATTTCAAGGGTTTCAGACGTTCTATTGAAAAAATAGAAGTATCATCTACTATAATTCCTTATACCGATCCTGAAGATTTCTGGAAATTTACCAGATCAGAAATCTCTGGCCATAATGTTATTATCGAGACAAAAAGCAACGGTACACTTGATTTTTGCGGAAAATATGATGATACCCTGATGGATGAAATAAACAAGTATGCAATAGTCGCTGCTGTAATCGCTGAAGAGAACGAGTTTGACATCATACATGCTCATGACTGGCTTGCCTACCCGGCAGGAATTGCAGCCATGGAGGTTTCCGGCAAACCGCTGGTTATCCATGTACATGCCACCGACTTTGACCGCAGTGGCGGCAATGTTAATCCCGAGGTTTACCGTATCGAGAAAAGCGGAATGGATGCAGCCTCAAAAATAATAACTGTTAGTAATCTCACCAGGGATATTGTTATAAATAAATATAACATTGACCCGGATAAAGTTGAAACAGTGTATAATGCAGTCGAACCTGTCGAGATTTACGAAACACAAGGTTTAACAAAAGGGTTTGATGAAAAAGTAGTAACTTTTCTCGGACGAATTACCCTTCAGAAAGGACCTGAATATTTTATTGAAGCTGCATATAAGGTTTTGCAGGTAATGGACAATGTGAGGTTTGTCATGGCAGGGTCGGGTGATATGATGGAAAGGATGATGCGCAGGGCTGCAGCTCTTAAAATAACAGACCGTTTCCATTTTACTGGATTCCTGAAGGGTGCAGACGTTTTTACAATGCTCGATATGAGCGATGTATACATTATGCCATCGGTATCGGAACCCTTTGGAATATCGCCTCTCGAAGCTATGCAGTCGAATGTGCCTGTCATTATCTCCAAACAATCCGGGGTGGCCGAGATTCTTACTCATGCTGTAAAAACAGATTTCTGGGATATAGATGCGATGGCTGATGCGATTTATGCCATACTTAATTATCCCGCTCTTGCCAGCATGATAATTAAAAACGGTAAAGAAGAGGTTATCCAGCTTAAATGGGATAATTCAGCACGTCACGTTAAAGACATTTATCTCAGAGTTATTGGAAAAATTAATGATTAAAATATGAGTTCACCAGGCAAAAAAGCAATATGCTTTTATTTTCAGGTTCATCAGCCTTTCAGGCTCAAGAGATACAGATTTTTTGACATAGGGCACGATCATTATTATTATGATGATTTCTCAAATGAATCTATCATGAGAAAAGTGGCAGAAAAATGCTATATCCCTGCAAATAAAATCATTCTGGAGCTTATACACAAGCTTAACGGGAAGTTTAAGGTCACATTTTCTCTTTCAGGTCTGGCAATTAACCAGTTCAGGCTTTATGCTCCGGATGTTCTTGAATCATTCAGGAAACTTGCAGGGACGGGAATGGTAGAGTTCCTTGCCGAGACCAATTCGCATTCACTGGTTTCTCTGAGAAGCAAGAGTGATTTTGAACAGCAGGTGGCATTACACAGGGAGATGTTAAAGGAGTTTCTTGGCGTCGAGCCTACTTCATTCCGCAATACTGAAATGATATATTCCGATACTATCGGATCGTGGGTTGCTGATATGGGGTTCAAATCAATTCTTACCGAAGGTGCAAAGCATGTATTAGGATGGAAAAGTCCTAACTATCTTTACTGTAATTCCATAAATCCGCGGCTTAAGGTTCTTTTGAGAAATTTTGTTCTGAGTGATGATATTGCTTTTCGTTTCTCAAACCGGAACTGGAATGAATGGCCGCTAACAGCCGATAAATATGCTTCCTGGATAAATAAAATTGCTCCTAAAAGCGAACTTCTGAATATTTTCCTCGATTATGAAACTTTCGGAGAGCATAATTGGAAAGAGACCGGAATATTTGATTTTCTTTACCATCTTCCAGGTACTATTCTTAAAAAAACACCATTCAAGTTTATGACCCCAACCGAAATTGCAGATGTTATGCAACCTGTTTCTTCAATTAGTGTTCAGTCCCCAATCTCATGGGCTGACGAAGAGCGTGATATAACGGCATGGCTGGGTAATGAATTGCAGGTGGCTTCTCTTGAGAAATTATATAGCCTGTCCAGGAAAGTAAATAAATGTGAAGATGCTCTGATAAAAAAGGACTGGGAATATCTTCAGTCAAGCGATCATTTTTACTATATGGCAACTAAATTCTTTTCTGACGGAGCAGTTCATGCCTATTTCAATCCATATGAAACACCATACGATGCCTTTATGAATTATATGAATGTGCTCAGTGACTTTGAAATCAGACTTAATAAATTTTTTCCTGATACTGCTGAACAGGATCAGATTTATAAGCTTGGTTCACAAATCATTGAAAAAGAAATGATTATCGAAAAACAGGCATTTGAGATTGACAAATTGACAAAGAAAGTTTCGAAAATAAAACCGGTTAAAAAAAGTACAGTAAAATCATCTGATACTAAAACCACAAAAACAACTCCTGTTAAACCTGTCATTACAAAAACCAAAAAGACGACTCCTCTTAAGCCTGTCAATACGAAAACAACAAAAACAACTCCTGCTAAACCTGCCAGCAAAGTAAGAAGGAGCAAGAAAGCTGAATAATAATTTTATAAATATAGACTGAAGATGAGGGTTGAATTTATTTTTGAAACCAGTTGGGAGGTATGCAATAAAGTGGGAGGCATACATACTGTTATATCTACAAAAGCGCTTAAGATCCAAAATGAACTCGGAGATAATTATGTTCTTATAGGGCCTGATGTATGGCGGGAAGAGGTAACTAATCCGGAATTCATACCGGATGAATCGCTTTTTTCCGAATGGAAAGTGAGACAAGATTCAGATGGATTAAGGGTTAAAACTGGCCGATGGAAGATAGCCGGAAAACCAATTGTGATCCTCATAGATTTTACACCTTATTTTGGTCAGCAGAATGAAATATTTGCAGGGCTATGGGAAACATTTAAGCTCGATAGTCTCACAGGACAATGGGATTATGTTGAACCTGCTCTTTTCGGGTATGCTGCCGGCAAGCTGATTGAAAGCTTAACCCTGTTTTACCATGAGGATACCAACACTATAGCCCAGTTTCATGAATGGATGACCGGAACCGGGATATTGTACCTTAAGAAAAATGCACCCTGGATTGCGACATCATTCACCACTCATGCTACAGTTCTTGGTCGTAGTATTGCAGGTAATAATCGTCCTCTTTACGGTAAGATGGAGGAATATAATCCTGTACAGATAGCCCGCGAGTTTAACGTCGTGGCGAAGCAATCTCTCGAGAAGATATCAGCTGTTGAAGCAGATGTCTTTACAACAGTTAGCGAAATTACTTCAAGAGAATGCAGCCATTTTCTGGGGAAAAATGTAGATATTGTAACTCCCAATGGTTTCGAAGATTCTTTTGTACCACCAAGTGAATTATTTGAGGAAAGAAGACAGATTGCCAGAGAAAAGTTGATTAGTGTCTCTGAAGCTTTACTTGGTTATTCTCTTTCTGAAGATTGCGTTCTGGTGGTCCATAGCGGAAGATATGAATTCCGTAACAAAGGAGTTGACCTGTTTCTCGACTCTCTCGGAGAGTTGAACAATAAGGATAAAATTAAAAAAGAATGTGTTGCATTTATCCTGATACCTGCATACCACAAAGGACCACGACAGGATATTAAGGATTTTCTTTATAATAACGGACCGGCAAATGAACACAACAGGTATCTTACACATAGCTTACACTATCCGGACAGTGATCCTATTTTACAGAAAGCGGCTGCCAACGGACTTGATAATAAACAGCAATCAAAAGTTAAGCTCATTTTTGTTCCCTGCTACCTGAATGGAAACGATGGGATATTCAATTTACAGTACTTTGATCTGCTTATTGGATTTGATCTTTCTGTGTTTCCTTCATATTATGAACCGTGGGGATATACGCCACTTGAAAGTCTGATGTTCTCGATACCTACTGTTACCACCTCACTCTCTGGCTTTGGCCTCTGGGTTAAAAACTATTTTGAAAATCCGGGGAATGGCATTTCTGTTATAGAGAGGACTGATGATAACGCAGCCGAGGTTGTCTCTGAAATCTGTGTTTTCATGACGATGTTTATCGGGTTAAGTGATGATGACATTAAAGCAGCCAGGAAGAGAGCTCATGCTGTATCAAGAATTGCTATGTGGGATAATCTTGTAAAATACTATTTTACGGCCTACGATCTTGCACTGGAACACAGCAGTGAAAGAAGAAATGAACCCAGGGAATTTACAAGATTTGTTGAAGCAGCAGGTATACATATTCGTAAGCCACATCAGATACCTGTGTGGAAAGATATATATGTTCAGAGTGATGTCCCTGAAAGACTGGTCTACCTGAAAGAACTTGCCAATAACCTCTGGTGGTCGTGGAATACAGAAGCGGAATCATTATTCCGGAGGATGGATCCGTCTCTTTGGGATGAAGTACATCATAACCCTAAACTACTTCTCGAAAAGATTGATTATAAAAGACTTCTTGTGTTGGAGGATGATGACGAATTTGTTTCTGATCTGAGAAAGATAAATAGCATCTTTGAAGAATATAAAAATCGGCCTGATAACCCTGAAATGCCATCAGTTGCATACTTCAGTATGGAATTTGGCATACACCCGTGTCTGAAAATTTATTCAGGCGGGCTTGGAATACTGGCAGGTGATTACCTCAAGGAAGCCAGCGATTCGAATATGAATATTACAGGTGTCGGCCTGCTTTACAGATATGGCTATTTCAAACAAAAACTTGGAACAAGGGGCGAACAGATTACAGTTTATGAGGCAGAAGAATTTTCACATCTTCCTATTAATCCGGTAAAAGATTCGGAGGGAAACCATCTTATTGTCAGCTTAGCCTGGCCCGGGCGAACAATAAAAATCAGAGTATGGGAAGCAAGAGTCGGAAAAGTCAGGCTGTTCCTTCTTGATACTGATGCTGAAGACAATTCACCTGAGGACCGTTCAGTTACCCATTATCTTTATGGGGGTGATAATGAGAACAGGCTGAGGCAGGAACTCATCCTGGGAATAGGTGGAATAAGAGCTCTGGTGGCTATGGGACTGAAACCGGATATCTATCACAGTAATGAAGGACATTCTGCATTTATCAGCCTTGAAAGACTCAGAAGCCTGATAACAGATCAGCATCTTACATTTAATCAGGCACTTGAAATTGTAAGGTCATCCACACTTTTCACAACTCATACACCTGTCCCGGCAGGTCATGATGCTTTTGATGAGGATCTGCTGCGTAAATATATTTCTCATTATCATAGTCGTCTGCTAATAACATGGGAAGATCTTATGGCTCTTGGTCGTTGTCAGGGAGATGCCGACAGGAAATTCAATATGAGCTTTCTTGCAGCTCGTATGTCGCAGGAGGTTAATGGTGTAAGCAAACTTCACGGCGAGGTCAGCCAGGGGATGTTCAATAAATTATGGCCGGGTTATCTTAAAGAAGAGCTTTTCATCGGCTATGTTACAAACGGGGTTCACCATCCTACGTGGACAGCTCCTGAATGGAGAGATGTTTATAAAGAGCTTACCGGGAAACTTGATTTTGACCAGACTGACCACAAACTGTGGGAAAAACTATATACTGTAGATGATAAAAAGATTTATGAGGTCAAAACAAGCCTGAAAAAAAGCCTGTTTTCAAACATCAGGAAACGGTTACAGACAGATATGATGGAGAAGCATGTCAGCCCACGTACACTTCTGAATATCAGCAGCCACCTGGACGAAAAAGCGCTTACTATTGGATTTGCCCGCAGGTTTGCGACATATAAAAGAGCTTCACTTCTTTTCAAAGATCTTGACAGGCTGGAGCGTATTGTTAATAACCCGGAAAAACCGGTACAGTTTATTTATGCGGGGAAAGCTCATCCAAATGACGGAGGAGGACAGGATCTGATTAAAAAGGTTTTTGAAATATCACAGTTGCCCCAGTTTGCCGGGAAAGTGATATTCCTCGAAAATTATGATATTGAGATGGCAAAATACCTTGTAAGTGGTGTTGATATCTGGCTTAATACGCCAACAAGGCCACTTGAAGCATCAGGTACCAGCGGGGAGAAAGCCGTAATGAACGGCACGATCCATTTCAGTGTTCTTGACGGCTGGTGGGTAGAGGGTTACCGGGCATTTGCCGGATGGGCTTTACCAAAGAAGCGGACTTTTGATAACCAGGAGTTGCAGGATGATATTGATGCTGAAACCATTTACAATATGCTTGAATTTGAAATTATCCCGGCATACTACTCATTTAATGAGAATGGAATTCCATCAGAATGGGTAAACCTTATAAAAAACACAATGGTAAAGATTGCTCCTGAGTTTACCATGAAAAGAATGATAGACGACTATTATCAGAAATTTTATTTTAAACTCTGTTCACGTAATAAATATTTGAGTGAAAACAATTATGAGAAAGCAAAAGAACTGGCAGAGTGGAAAAAAAGGATGATTGAAGAGTGGGATAATATTGAGGTCTTAAATTATAGTTTTGAACGGGCAAAAGAGAATATTTATCATTCAGGTCATGATTATGTTGCTGAAATTGCTCTGGATGTTAAAAATATACCAAAAGAAAATGTTGGGATAGAATTTATTTTCACCCAGATGAGTAAGCAGGGTGAACATGAATTTGTAGCAAGTGAAGAGTTCAGGTTAGTCAGCTGCAAAAGCGGGAAGTGCCTTTACAGGGTCAGCCTGGTACCTGAAAAAGCAGGTTCTTTCTTTTATGGGATACGCATATACCCGAAACATAAAGATCTTCCCCATAAACAGGATTTTTATCTGTTGCGATGGATTGATTAGAGATCAGTTGCTCTTCTGACAGGCAACTCCTTAAATACCAGGGCAGTTCTTGCGGGAAGATAGAGATAAAGATATAAAGGAGCATTAATAATGTTCCTTTCTGCTTTTCTTGTGGAGATGTAAAGGGTACTCCTGTCTACTCTGTTAAACCCGCCAAATACCGGATCATCAGTATCAAGAACAATACTGAATCTTCCTTTCACAGGTATTCCGTAATCAGTGAATGAGACGGAAGGATTAAAATTAAATACGAAAAGGAATTTACCTCTCATAAATGCGATTACCTTATCGGTATTATTTTCATATATCCTATTTACTGACATATCATCCAGTATTTTGAATTCGCTGTGAAACTTCATCATTCTCTGGTCAAATTTTGCAAGGAAGTAATATTTAAGATCTTTATTTTCTGCAAGAGGCCATTGGCGCCTGGCATATTTATAGCTCCAGTTATTTCCTTCCCGGGGAAAATCAATCCATTCGGGATGACCGAATTCGTTGCCCATAAAGTTCAGGTATCCTCCGCCGGAAGTGCTGAATGTGAGGAGTCTGATCATTTTGTGAAGTGCAATACCCCGGTCTACAACCAGGCTGTGATACGATTTCTCCATACCGTAATACATTTCAGCATCTATCATTCTGAAAATTAGAGTTTTGTCTCCGACAAGAGCCTGGTCGTGCGATTCACAGTATGAAATTATCTTTTCCTCCGGCCGATGTTGGGTCAATTCGTACATCAGCTTTCCCATATCCCAGTTCTCATCAGTTGTCTCTTTTACCAGTTTTATCCAGAAATCAGGCACACCCATCGATAGTCTGTAATCGAAGCCATAACCTTTTACTCCGGTATCAGCTGCAATTCCCGGCATTCCGCTCATCTCTTCAGCAATCGTCAGAGCCCCGGGCTTATAACTGTGGATCAATTTATTAGCCAGATAAAGATAAACGAGAGCATCTTCATCCTGGTTTCCATTAAAGTATTCATCATACGAAGTAAAATTTTTCTCGAGACCATGATCATAATATATCATGCTTGTAATCCCATCAAAACGGAATCCGTCAAATTTGTACTCTTCCAGCCAGAAACGGCAGTTGGAAAGAAGGAAATGGATTACATTATTCTTTCCATAATCGAAACATAACGAATCCCAGGCAACGTGATATCTTCTTTGATTTGAATGGAAATACTGCCCGGGAGATCCATCAAACAGTCCGAGTCCTTCATTTACGTTTTTAACCGAATGAGAATGAACAAGATCCATGATAATCCTTAATCCAGCCTGATGAGCTTTATCAACCAGTTCCATGAGATCCTCCGGCGACCCGAAGCGGGAAGAGGCAGAAAAGAAGCTGGAGACATGGTATCCGAACGACCCGTAAAAGGGATGTTCCTGAATAGCCATCAATTGTATCGTATTGTATCCTGCGTTTATGATTCGCGGCAGGACAGAGTCAGTAAATTCGCGATAAGTTCCGGTCTTTTCAAACTGTGTTGCCATTCCGATATGTGCTTCATAAATCACCGGAGAAGTATCGGGAGAACTAAAATCAGGGATTTTCCATTTATATTGTTCTTCAGGTTGCCAGACCTGAGCGCTGAAGATTTTAGTCTTATCATCCTGAACAACCCTTGTGGCATATGATGGAATCCGTTCCCCCTTTCCACCTTCCCAGTGAACTGAAAGCTTGTAAAGGTCTTCATGTTTCAGGGAGTCCACAGGTAGAATAATCTCCCAGTCTCCATTGGAGTTTATCCGTTTCATCATAAATTCCTGTCTTTCTTCCCACCCGGTAAAATTCCCGATAATAAAAATACTTTTCGCGTTTGGCGCCCATTCCCTGAATACCCAGCAATCGTTGTTTCTGTGAAGGCCATAATAGTAGTGTCCAAGGGCAAAATCGCTGAGTGAACCATTGCCAGCTAATTCCTGTTCTTTTGCAATACATTTTGCGATACGTTTATCAATGATACCCGTAAAGGCCTGCAGCCAAGGATCTGATTTGTAAAAGCTTTCAGGTTTCATAAATATATGTAAATAAGTTCCTTCCTATAAAAGTACAAAAACAAAATCAATATTTTGTTCCATTTAAACATGCTTTACTACTTTTGTAGCTTTAATATTCAGCTATGATCATCAATAACGGGTACGATAGTCTTAATCTGAGTTCTCCGGTTGTAACACTTGGGATCTTTGACGGAGTTCACCGCGGGCATCAGTCACTGATCGATCACCTTGTCTCACGGGCAAAAGAAACAGGAGGAGAGTCTGTTGTTATTACCTTTTTCCCTCATCCCAGGCTGGTGCTCGATCAAAACAGTGCTGAACTTTCACTGCTGACAACAATGGAGGAAAAAATACTGCTCCTTGAAAAATTAAAAGTTGATCATCTGATAATTATTGAGTTCAATAAGCAGTTCAGTAGTATCAGTGCGTGCGATTTCATCAAAGATGTACTTGTTAAACAAATCGGAACAAAACACCTGGTTATAGGTTATAATCACCACTTTGGCAGGAGAGGGGAAGGAGATTACAATACAATAAAGCAGTGCACGGAATCGATGGATTTTCTGGTTGAACAGGTTCAGGTGTTTCAAAATGAAGAGGGTACAATAAGTTCATCCTCAATCCGCAAAGCATTATTACAAGGACGGCTTGATGAGGCAAACAGGTGGCTTGGATATACTTATTCCTTAAGTGGAACGGTAATTGAAGGAAGGCATATCGGGCAATCAATCGGGTTTCCCACTGCAAATATTAAACCCCTTTATCAATATAAGCTTATTCCATGTAATGGTGTTTATGCAGTTGAAGTCGCTCTTGGTAATATAAAATATGCAGGGATGCTTAATATTGGGACAAATCCAACCGTTAACAGCGATATGGAAAGAAGAAGCATCGAAGTAAACATTTTGAATTTCAGTGGTGATATTTACGGAAAAGAGATCTCTGTTTCCTTTATAAAAAGACTGAGGGATGAAATAAAATTTGAAAATGTTGCTCAGCTGACCAGACAGATGGAACTCGATAAACAACAGGTGATTATGTTACACCTGAAATGAAGCATAATAAAGTAATATTTATTAACTTTGCATTTTAAAAAATCTCAGTAATCATGAATGTAATAATCGATACAATGCAATACCAGGTAAAGGATATATCTCTCGCTGATTTTGGAAGAAAAGAGATCGAAATAGCTGAAAAAGAGATGCCGGGATTACTGTCAATCAGGAAAAAATATTCCTCTGAGAAACCATTGAAAGGAGCAAGAATTACTGGCTCACTTCATATGACAATTCAGACAGCAGTACTTATTGAAACCCTTGCCGAGCTGGGTGCCGATGTACGGTGGGCAAGCTGTAATATATTTTCAACACAGGATCATGCAGCCGCTGCCATAGCTGCCAGAGGAATTCCGGTGTTTGCATGGAAAGGCGAAACTCTCGAGGAATATTGGTGGTGTACTGCCCAGGCGCTCTCATTTCCGGGAGGGAAAGGTCCGAATCTGCTCGTTGATGACGGAGGTGATGCTTCTCTTATGGTTCATCTTGGATATAAGGCAGAAAATAATCCGGGGATTCTTGATAAGAAACCTGCCAGCAGGGAAGAGGGAATAATACTTTCGACTCTTAAAGATATTCTGGTAAAAGAACCCGGGAAATGGCATCGTGCAGTAAGTGAGCTGAAGGGGATTTCCGAAGAGACAACAACCGGAGTGCACAGGCTGTATCAGATGATGGAAAACGGTGAATTGCTTGTACCCGCAATAAATGTGAACGATTCTGTTACGAAATCAAAATTCGATAACCTGTATGGCTGCCGTGAGTCGCTTGCGGATGGAATTAAAAGGGCAACAGATGTTATGATTGCCGGGAAGGTAGTTGTAATCTGCGGATATGGAGATGTTGGAAAAGGGTGTGCAAAATCGATGAAATCATACGGTGCCAGAGTAATAGTTACCGAAATAGACCCAATCTGTGCTCTGCAGGCGTCAATGGAAGGCTTTGAAGTAAAAACTGTAGAAGATACGCTTGATGAAGGTAATATTTATGTAACCGCTACAGGGAACAGGGATATTATTACTGTCGGGGATATGATAAAAATGAAGGATCAGGCAATTGTCTGTAATATCGGCCATTTTGATAACGAGATTCAGGTTGATGACCTTAACGCTTTGAAAGGGATGGTGAAAATCAATATCAAACCGCAGGTTGACAAGTATATTTTTCCTGACGGACATTCGATATTTATTCTGGCTGAGGGAAGACTCGTTAATCTTGGGTGTGCAACCGGTCATCCTTCGTTTGTTATGAGCAATTCTTTCAGCAATCAGACACTCGCTCAGATAGAACTCTGGAAGAAGAAATATGAAATTGGCGTTTACCGGCTTCCTAAAGATCTTGATGAGGAGGTGGCACGTCTTCACCTCGATCAGCTTGGCGTTAAGCTTACTAAACTTACCAGGGAACAATCAGATTATATAGGGGTGCCCGAGAATGGTCCGTATAAACCGGATCATTACAGGTACTAGTTTTTACCTCTCCCCAAACCCCTCTCCCGGGGGAGAGGGGCGTAACTAATTAATGTTCACCTCCATACCTGCTATGGTTGATGATAAGTGAAAGACATACAATGCTCTAACCCCTCTCCCGAGGGAGAGGGGCAGGGGGAGAGGTGGATTTAAGGTTTTAATAGTTCCAGACCCTTACATATCTTCCGTCGAAACTGGTCCTGTAGTTTTTAAGAGGGTATCTTCCAATACCTGAAGCAGGTGTTCCGGATGCTGCAAGTGCATAAGTAGTGCCGCATTTCGGACAAACAGCAAGTGTAAAATCAATTTTTACTTTTACACTCTTGTTATTAACTACATAATCATGGGGACAGGTACGGTCGTAAGCATAAAATTCATCTGGTCCTCTGTAAAGAATAATTCCGTTGCTGTTAAAACCAGCTGAATTAATTCCCCAGTTATTTGTGCGGGAATCAATTGTATCGGAGCCTCCCAAGGCGTTCAGGTTCACAAACTCAGGGTCATTCAGGTCAAGGACGAAATCAACATAAACATCAGGTATTACATCGTTCTTGTTTTTATTACAGCTATTTAAGGTGATTGCAAGTGTCAGGGAAATTAAAAAAAGATTTATTTTTGATACTGATACCATATGGTTTTAATTTATTTTTAAAATTAGTATTAACAGCTCAAATCAAACGTTATTACTTTATAATTATTGCAGTGGGAGAAATTGAATAAAACATTGGATGAAAAAATTATTTCTCGGCGTTTTGATAATGTCAGTGTTGCAGGGGATGTGCATTTGCCAGGATATTGGAAAGACGGCACCGTCAAATCCGCATAAAGGATTATTCGCGATTCTGCACATCAACAGCAGAAAAAACAAAATAAAGTATACCGGCTCTGCCAGAAAAGCACAAAAAAAACAGGATGCAAAGAAGAAGCAACAAAAAAAAGATTATGAGAAATCAATCCTTATGTCGCAGGAGAGAACGATTGAAATTCAGACGCCCGAAGTAAAGACACGCATGAAACAGAACAAAAAAGAAACTGCCGGGCATAATAAAGCGAGGAAGCGACAAATGAGGCGGAGTTCAAGAAAAGCAGGGGAAAAATATAACTGATATTAGTCTTTAAGATAATTACTTGCATATCATCTAATCTTACTTTTTTTTGTAATTAATTAAAAAAAATTATATATTTGTTGTTGAAGAGTTCCGGCAAATCCGGAATTCTTCTTATTTTTTAAATATAAGAGAGAAAATGTCAGATGTGATATATGTGACAATGGATGGTCTTGAGAAACTTAAAGAGGAACTCGACCATTTAAGGAATGTGGAGAGGCCTTCTATCTCCAGGCAGATAGCTGATGCAAGGGATAAGGGCGATCTTTCTGAAAATGCTGAATATGCCGCTGCCAAAGAGGCTCAGGGTATGCTGGAGATGAAGATTTCAAAGCTTGAGGATATTGTAGCAAGATCGAGGATTATTGATGAAACTAAAATTGATACTTCATCGGTACGTATACTACACAAGGTAAAAATCAGGAACCAGACAAATAATTCGGTCATGGAATATCAGCTGGTACCTGAAAGCGAAGCAAATTTTAAAATAGGGAAGATTGCTGTCAGTTCTCCTATTGCTTTAGGTCTGATAGGCAAAAAAGTGGGCGACGTTGTGCATATCAAGGTGCCTTCAGGGGTAATCCCGTTTGAGATCATATCTATTTCACTTTGACTAAATTCAGGATAAGTCATTATGGCAACTGTTTTTACAAAGATTATCAACGGAGAAATTCCCTGCTATAAGGTCGCAGAGAATGAAAATTGTTTTGCATTTCTCGACATTAATCCTCTGAGAGCCGGACATACTCTGGTTGTACCAAAGAGCGAAACTGATTATATATTTGATCTGGATGATATTCAGCTGAATGAGCTGATAATCTTTTCAAAAAAGATAGCAGTGGCAATTAAAAGTGTTATTCCCTGCAATCGTATAGGTATCGCTGTTCTTGGTCTCGAGGTGCCTCATGCACATATTCATCTGGTTCCCATGGATAAAATGGATGATATCAACTTTAAAAATCCTAAGCTCAGATTTTCCCCTGAAGTATTTAAAGAGATAGCTGCTAAAATTAGCCGGAAAGTCATTCTCTGAGACAGCCCGATATTCCCTTCCTGTACAGATTCCTGAATTCCAATCATTGTTTTTCTTTGCTGTTAAGTCTTAATGTGCCAAAGAATTTCATAACTTTATTGAAATAATTCAGCATCGCTGCATGAATTACATATATGATTTGTGGGACGATTTTATAAGCCTTCTTTTTCCCCGGCTTTGCTATGCATGTGGGAATCACCTGCTTAGGAATGAAAAACTTATCTGTACAGAGTGTTATGTAGTTATTCCCAGGACTAATTATCATCTGGAAGCTGAAAATCCACTTGCACAGCTTTTCTGGGGGAGATGCATGATTGAAAAAGCCGGGGCTTTTTCATTTTACACTAAAGGAAGCCGGATCAGAAATTTAATTCATAATCTGAAGTACAGGGGAGTAAAGGAGATTGGGTTCGAAATGGGCAGAATATACGGGAAAACACTTAAATCATCCGGATTTACAGATGGTATTGATCTGATCATACCGGTTCCGCTCCACCCGGCTAAAAAACGGAGTCGCGGTTTTAATCAGAGTGACCTGATATCTTCGGGTATATCAGATGCTACAGGCTTACCTGTTGTTACAAGTTCTCTGTCGAGGATAACAGCTTCAGCTACTCAGACCAGGCGGTCGAGGTATGACAGGTGGACGAATGTTGAAAATATTTTCACTGTTATTGATGCTGATATAATCCGCGGCAGGCATGTTTTGCTTGTGGATGATGTTATAACCACCGGATCGACAATAGAATCATGTACAAATGAACTTCTCAGGGTCGAGGGGGTAAAGGTCAGTGTGGTAGCATTAGCCTTTGCCGTTGTATGATCACCTTGCTGCTACTTCATTTTTTTTGGATTTTTATTCAAATAATCTTTCCAGCTGGTGTAGGCTTTTTCCTGTGCAGGATTATTGGTCTGATAAAAGTGGCATAGTGCAGCTGCCAGTCCATCGGTGGCATCGAGACGGATTTCAGTCAGATTGAATTTTAATATAGACATCAGCATCGATGCTACCTGTTCTTTTGATGCTGCTCCCTGGCCGGTAATTGACATTTTGATCTTTCGTGGAGCGTATTCAAATATCGGTAACGACCGTGAGAGGGCAGCTGCAATTGCCGCACCCTGCGCCCGGCCTAACTTTAGCATGGACTGGACATTCTTACCATAAAAGGGAGCTTCAATAGCCAGTTCATCAGGATTATATTCATCGATTATCCCAATTGTCCTGTCGAAAATGTATTTAAGTTTGATGTAGTGATCTTCAAATTTGGAAAGATCAAATGATCCGATGGTAATAAGTTCGGGAAGTGTTCCGATAGTTTTTATTACACCGTAACCTGTGATACTAGTGCCGGGATCTATGCCAAGAATTATTCTCTCTTTCGGGTTTACTTTCAAATGTCTTTATTACTTGAAGAAACAAAATTACTTATTTGGTCCGAATGCATTATTCATCCATGCCGGTTTTTCTGAAAACTGGCGTGAGCGATAAAATTCCTGTAAACTTTTTGCTGAAACAGAACCATTTTCAAGATAATGAATAGCCTCCTTGAAACACAGCTCTTCCCTGTCACCAAAATCGTGAGCAATATCATCAGGTAAAACTTTTGCCGGGAAAATGCCTTGAAAATAATCCCCCTCATTTTGAGCGTTGACCATTTTGAAGGTAATTGGGTACATGGAATATTTTTTACCAATATCCCATCCGTTCATTCCTGTTGGTTTCCCATTTGTTGTATCCCCAACGCTGATCACATTGACGAAAGGCTTAAGTCCGTTCATTACTGCTTCACTTGCTGATGCTGTCGAACGTGTTGTAATAACAACAACCCTTGAAAGACCAACGGAAGATGTCATCTTAATAAACGGGAAAGTATAATTTTCAGCCAGGTTTTTATCATTGTACTGAAGTTTTGCAAATACAGATCCCTGTCTGGAGTCGCCGGCAATATAACTTGCAAGTGCCTGTGCAATATAAAGAAGACCACCTGAATTATATCTCAGATCAAGAATAAGATCTTTAATGTTGTTTGCCTTGAAAGTTGCAAAAGCAGCAGCAAGTTCATCTGTAGACGGAGTTATAAAAGAATCGTAAACAAGATGCCCTGTCGGTCCGGATGTCAGTTGAAGTGTTTCGGCGAGCATAACCGTATTGACAGCGAAGCTCGATTTTGTCGATGAGACAGTTACCTCGGTTCCGTCAGGACGCTGAAAAAGGAAGGTATTTGTTATACCTGCCTGGCTGGGACCGATCAGATTGGAGTATACAGATGGATCAACATTTTTCAGAACCGGGGCAAGATCGGTGTTGTTAATTTTTTTAATGATCCACCCCCTGCGAACACCTATGGCATATAGAGGGGAATTACTATAGATCATTGCAACCCTGGCATTATCTGAACCATCAAGCCCGACTCTGAATCCATGTCCGACAAATTCTCCATTCATCTCAGCCTGAAATTGATCATAGTCGGCAACAAAACTCCACCTGTCGAGTGTTTTGTATCTCATTGCCTCAAGGAGTTCATACGGATCCTTGTAATTACCCTTTGTCGCATCAGTCACGCTTGTTGCTTCCGGCATATTATACCAGAAATAGTATTGCTTCATTATATAGTACAAACTATCCCTGGCCATTGCTGGAGTAACAGAGGAAGTGTCCGGAACTACATTATCTTTCTTGCATGAAATAAACAACAAGAGAAAGAGTAATGGATATAAAAACAAATTCTTCATTTTCATTCCGATAAATTTTTTCTTATTAACTGGTTGAATTTAATTATTATACCCCGGCAGGCTTTTTGCTTTGAATCCAAATCCCGGCTATAATCAGTAACAATCCTGCAGGAGTGGTATAATAAACGGGTTCATGAAGAATAAAGTGTACAAATATCAAAGAAAAAAACGGAGCAAGGTAAACAAGATTGCTTACCTTATCCGTTGAAGTGGCCAGCTGGAGAGCTTTCAGCCAGAAGAGGAAAGTTATTCCCATCTCGAAGATTCCGACATAAACTGAAGCAATCGCTCCTTTCAATCCGATGTCAACCTGCCATTTACCAGTTACAATCATTGCTATGATAAGATAAACAGAGCCAGACAAAAAATTAAGAAAAAGTTTTACTGCTTCATTCCTTTTATCTTTTACGTTCAGAATAAAGTAGAATGCCCAGAAGACCGAGCTGCCTGTGGCAAGAAGAACTCCCGTCAGATTGGAATGTCCGGTACTAAAAAACCTTCCCTGCGAAGAGATTATATAAACCCCTATGAAGCTGATGAATAAGGCAATGTAGCTTTTTTTTTCAATTTTTTGCCGGAGAATTGGCACTGAGAGGAAAACCAGGATAATTGGCCAGATCATATTAAGTGGTTGGGCTACCTGGGCAGGTAATAGCTGGTATGCCTTGAGAAGGATCAGATAATAGAGAAATGGATTGATGAACCCGAGTAAGGCTGAGCTTAATAGTTCTTTTACGGTAGTTTGTCCAATAAGATAAAGATTGTTTCCGGCCAGGACTGCAATAAAAAGTACAACTGTTGACGTCAGCGCTGCAATGGTGAGCATCGGCAGAATATCAAGTTCCCCCAGGCTTATTTTAAACGCGGTAGGAACGGTTGACCAGAAGAAAATAGCCAGGCCGGCATAGATATATGATGATTTTGCCCGGTTCATTTATATTCTTAATTAACTTTGATACAGCTGATTAAAATATTATTTGTAACCCATATTCACCCCTTTTCCCCAAAAGGGGATTCAGAAATACCCTGGACTTAAAGCCACCTTCAGATGGATTGGGCGTAAATTCTCAGCGATAATGGGTAAAAATCCCTAATTAATTATTTCAAATCCGGTATATGGAATAAGTACCCTTGGTATTTTAATTCCTGATTCGGTCTGGTTATTTTCGAGGAGAGCTGCAACAATCCTTGGTAATGCAAGAGCGCTTCCATTAAGAGTATGGACAAGCCTGGTTTGTTTATCTCCCTTATCCTTAAACCTGCATTTCAGCCTGTTCGCCTGAAATGACTCGAAGTTCGATACCGAACTTACCTCCAGCCAACGTTTCTGAGCAGCAGACCATACTTCAAAATCGTATGTCAAAGCAGATGTAAATGACATATCGCCGCCGCAAAGCCTTAGAATCCGGTATGTAAGATCAAGTTTTGAAACAAGACTTTCAACATGGTTAACCATCTCTTCCAGAGATTTATATGAATTATCCGGGTGTGCAATCCGGACTATTTCGACTTTATCGAACTGGTGCAGGCGGTTGAGTCCTCTCACATGAGCTCCCCATGAACCTGCCTCTCTTCTGAAACAGGGAGTATATGCAATATTCTTTACAGGAAGCTGATCAGCGCTCAGAATTACATCGCGGTAGATATTTGTAACCGGCACTTCGGCAGTCGGGATCAGGTAAAAATTGTCAACAGTGACATGGTACATCTGGCCTTCTTTATCAGGCAATTGTCCCGTACCGAAACCGGAATCTTCATTTACCACAATGGGAGGCATAATTTCAGTGTAGCCTGATTTTTCCCCTTCATCCAGGAAAAAAGTGATTAGAGCTCTTTGAAGCTTTGCACCTTTCCCTTTATAAACCGGAAATCCTGCTCCGGTAAGCTTTATGCCAAGATCAAAATCAATAATGTCATATTTTTTAATAAGATCCCAGTGGGGGAGGGCTGATTCAGATAAAGAAGGTTTTTCTCCACCCTCGCGTACCGTGACATTGTCGTCAGCTCCATGTCCCGGGGGAACGGATTCATGGGGAAGGTTCGGCAGCTTTATGATCTCATTCCTGAGGTCGTTTTCAACTGGTATCAGTTTATCTGAAAGAGATTTTATCTCTTCTTTAAGAGCATATGTTTTTTCCCTGGCTGTTTCAGCTTCCTGTCTCTTACCATCTTTCATAAGAGATCCGATTTCCCTGGAAATCCGGTTCATCTCTGCCTGCAGTCCATCATTTTTGGATTGTATCTCACGCCTTGAGGAATCCAGCTCAAGGATCCTGTTAATTATTTCTTCTGCTTCAAAGTTTTTAACTTTAAGCCTTTCAATGACAAATTCTTTTTTTTCCCGGATGAGATTAATTGTCAGCATACACAGTAATAAGTTAAAAAAACAGGCTATAGGAAGCCTGTTGTAAAAATATTAAAAACTCCCGATAATACTTTCCTGTAATAAAAAAGAATTTCGGGAGTTATGTTCTTTTAAAATAATAAGTTATTCAGTTACCGGTATAACCGATACATATGTTTTATTATCTTTTTTCCTTTTGAACTCTACTGCTCCGTCTGTGAGAGCAAAAAGAGTATGATCTTTACCAAGGCCAACATTGAGACCCGGATTATGTCTGGTTCCTCTCTGGCGGACAATAATATTTCCTGCTTTGGCTTCCTGGCCGCCGAAAAGCTTCACTCCCAGTCGTTTACTATGAGAATCGCGACCATTACGTGAACTACCTGCTCCTTTCTTGTGTGCCATAATTCTATATTTTTATTAGCTTAATTATTTTTAATATTATTCTTTTTCTTTAGTGCTTTTCTTTGCGGCGGGTTTCTTAGCCGCAGCTTTTTTTACAGCCGGTTTCTTTGCAGCTGATTTTTTCTCTTTGACGGGTTCCTCAATGACAATAGCTTCAGGTTCTTTAACCTTCTCTTTTTTGGGAGTTACTTTTTTTGGAACTGATTTCCCGTTAATACTGATAATCTCAATCTCGGTAAAATTCTGACGGTGTCCGTTTTTTATCCTGTAACCCTTTTTTCTTTTCTTTTTAAAGATAATTACTTTATCACCTCTCATATGATCGAGAATCTTACCTTCAACAACGGCATCTTTAATTACCGGCTCCCCGATTGTAATATTACCTTCGTCTTCAATTAAAAGAACCTTGTTAAATTCAATTTGTTTTCCCTCTTCAGTTTCCAGACGATGAACAAAAATCTTTTTACCCTGTTCTACTTTAAACTGCTGGCCTGCAATTTCAACGATTGCGTACATTATTTATAATTTTTACGTTACTCCGTGAGGCGCATATAATAAAATACTATATAACTTTAGTTGCCCCTGCGGATTTATTCAAATTCGGACTGCAAAGATATACAAATAAGATTATTTACAAACCATTACAGGAAATTTTTTATTACATGGTACTAATCAATTTTCAGACAGGTACCTTGTTTATGAATTAAATTGCATATTCTTCAGGCTGAAAGCTGTTTTTATTGTGATCATGTTGAAAAAAAAGAAGTTTCCGAATCTTACTGTTACTGCGAATATCTTTATATTTGTGATAGATAGTAGATTTTGTTATTTATCGGTGCATACACAACTTATATGAAGAGAGTAAAACTAAAGGTGATGGGCATATCTTACAGTCAGACTCAATCTGGAGCTTATGCATTGATACTTATCGAAGAAAACGGTGAGAGAAGAATACCTATTATTATCGGAGGGTTTGAAGCGCAGGCTATTGTAATAAAACTTGAGAATCTTGAGCCTCCCCGGCCTCTGACACACGATCTTTTTAAGAAATTTGCAGACGAGTTCGACATCTTTATCAGCGAGGTAGTTATATACAAGCTTGAAGAAGGGGTTTTTTTCTCAAAACTCATATGTAACAACGGCAAAAAGGAATATTCAATTGACAGCAGAACATCTGATGCTGTAGCAATTGCATTGAGATTTGATTGTCCGATATATATCAACGAGGAAATTCTGGAGAAGGCAGGAATAACTATCAATCCCACAGATACTGAATTATCATCGGAGAGTGACGCTGATAACCTAACTGAACCGGATAAAGCGAAATACGATTCATATACTGATGAGGAGCTTTATAAAATGATTGATGAGGCAGTAAAAACCGAAGATTATGAGCGTGCTGCTTCTATCAGGGATGAGATTGAGAAAAGAAAAAAAAAGAAGGGTTGATGCATTTGGAATTCGGCAGAGACAATTTCACCCTGGTATTAATTCTAATTTACAGTAATGAGACAATATCTTGATCTCCTTGATCATGTAATACGAACCGGGGTAGAAAAGGACGACAGGACCGGTACCGGTACATTAAGCGTATTTGGTTATCAGATGAGATTCAGTCTCGAAGCTGGTTTTCCTGTTCTGACAACAAAAAAGCTGCATCTTAAATCGATAATTCATGAATTACTCTGGTTTATTTCAGGAGATACAAATACCAGATACCTGAACGATAACGGGGTAAAAATATGGAATGAATGGGCTGATAAGGAGGGCAACCTTGGTCCTGTTTATGGTCACCAGTGGCGATCATGGGAGACTTCGGAAGGGAAAAAGATAGATCAGTTTCTGAACGTTATAAGTTCTATTAAAAAGTCACCTGATTCCCGGCGTCATATAGTAAGTGCATGGAATGTAGGAGACCTTGAGAAAATGGCTCTTCCTCCCTGTCATCTTATGTTCCAGTTTTATGTTGCCGGAGGTAAATTGTCATGTCAGCTCTACCAGCGAAGTGCAGATATCTTTATTGGCGTGCCTTTTAATATTGCATCATATTCACTTCTTACTCTTATGGTTGCACAGGTAACACGCCTGAAGCCGGGAGATTTTGTTCACACTTTAGGTGATGCTCACATTTACCTGAACCATCTTGAGCAGGTCAAACTTCAGCTTACAAGGGAACCATATAAATTACCCAAAATGATTATTAATCCCGCTGTAATGGATATTCTGGAATTCAGATATGAAGATTTCGACCTGATCGATTATGTTTCCCATCCCCATATCAAAGGGGAAATTTCAGTTTAATAATCAGCATATGATTTCAATAATTGTTGCTGTTTCGGAAGATTGGGGGATTGGGAAGGACAATGAGTTATTGTGGCACATTTCAGAAGATCTGAAAAGATTCAAAAGGCTGACATCTGGTAATACGGTTATAATGGGTAAGAGAACCTGGGAATCATTACCAGTGAAGCCTCTTCCCGGACGTAAAAACATTGTGTTGACAGAAATACAGAATGAGATTATTGAAGGTTCAGTTACCACCTACTCTATCGAAGACGCTTTAAGCAAATGTGATAATGGTGAGGAAATATTTGTGATAGGTGGAGGAAGTGTCTACAGACAGTTTATGCCAATTGCCGACCGGCTTTATATTACACATGTTCATAAAACTGCTGCCGCTGATATCTATTTCCCCGAAATTGATCTCAATATATGGGAAGTCATTGAAATGAAAGATTATCATACCGGTGGAGAAGATGGCATTCCTTATTCATATTTGGTTTATGAAAGGAAAATAAGATAAATGGCAATAATTGCCTTTACATTTTATTTTGTCAATCCGGAAAATAATTTATGAATATGTAACCGCTCCGCGGTTCAAAAAAATGTAGTCCAATGCATACCGAACTCCGGAGGAGTTCCAAATTGTTAGCATTGATGTAACCGCTCCGCGATTCAAAAAAATTTATGTTGTGCTTAATTAACATTTATGTCACCGCTCCGCGGTTTGTCCAAATTGATGATTCGATTGGTTAGTATTAATGGAATCGCTCCGCGATTCATAATTATTAATGTTAGATGTACCAAGAATTAAAAGAATCATTCCGCGATTAGAATTAATAGTCAATTGTATTGAATCAAAATGTATAAATCCCGGAGGGATTTCACAAATGATAATAACATGTTTTCCAATGAAACAAGAACTCCGGAGGAGTTCCATCAATTAAAGCCATCAGTTAGTTTGGCAAATGATAATTCCTCAATCATCTTCATAAAATTCAAACAGAAACTCATTTTTAAATTCTATACCTTCTTCAGTCAAAATCTTCATATATTCATTTTTGAAGCTAATTTTCGAATGATGTTCCTCTTGGTTTAGGATATATTTATATACACGATCAAGTTCCCTGAATCCTACAGTGAAAGCACCAAATCCTTCCTGCCAGCTGAATTTAATGTAGGATTTTTGTTGTTCATTGATAAATAATGAAGAACT
>Ga0182021_10000964_pt1 | contig 32737 bp, 30 predicted proteins | sample 612E3MmetaG_FD_120493 | JGI IMG/M metagenome (GOLD analysis project Ga0182021, IMG submission 120493) | Permafrost microbial communities from Stordalen Mire, Sweden - 612E3M metaG (Illumina Assembly) | ecosystem: Environmental > Terrestrial > Soil > Wetlands > Permafrost | place: Sweden... | reverse complement strand
ATACTCTCTACACCTGTGAGCGCAAGATCATTAGGCACCTGACTTACTAAATCATTATATGATCGTGTCATTACTTTGAGATGACCAGTATCGAATCTGGCGTTTGAATCAATCAAATCATTCATTTCTCCGTTGATGTAAGAATAAATAACTGTTGTCAATAATACTCCGAATGCAACAACTATTATCGGGAACAAACTTCTGTGATGATCTCTAAACATTCCTTTGATTAAAAATTTTATCATAAAAATTTTCCCTTGAGAGCATCAGTCGGTTTCAATTTTGTTATTCTGCGCGTGGGAAGAAAACTGACGATGATTACTGAAACGAAAAGTATAAGAGCAGTAACAAAGTATAATCTTAATCCATATTTTGGATAGAAGATCAAGCCGATTGCAAATTGCGATTGCTGCACCATACGAGGTAAAACTATACCTTCTTTAGCCAGATAAGTCAAAAGAGGAATTCCATAAAGTGAGCCCAAAATAAATGCCAATATTCCAGTCAAGCATCCTTCAATAGTAAACAAACCAATTATTTTCGGTTTTGTCATTCCAAGAGCCATCAGAGTTCCCATTTCCCTACGCCGTTTAAATATAGAAAGCACTTGTGTATCGAATACCGCTAACAGTGCCATCCCAATAAGAATGAGGTACAAAAAAGAAGAGTATATTTTTTTTCTGCTTATGTTGTTATTAATATCTTTTAGAAGATAATTCTGATCTTTATAAATCCATTCGCGGCTATTTGTCGGAACTCGATATATATTTTTATTTAATATAATTATAGTAGCCTGCCCTGGTGCCCGCATCATTCTTTGCATTCTTCCAAGTGGAATCCAAATCTGATCTTTGTCAATCAAGGGTGTATTTATTTCGATTACTTTAACAATCTTAATATCTTCTGCATCAAAAGTACCTTTTACATTCCGCCATCTTGCGCTTACATAATCACCTTCTTTTAATCCTGTATTTTCAGACATTCTTTTACCGATAATACCAGGGATTGAAATTGTATCACTATTGTCTTTGAGAAATGAAGCGGGAAGATTTATAATTTTTTGATCCGGATCAATACCTTTTATTAGAACCGATTGAATTAGATGCCTTGGGAATATTGCAGCTGAAACAATTAACACCGCTGAAGCATTTCCTCTTTCAATTTCTTTTTTCAAGTCGGAGGAAATTTCCGAATGAGATATTTCCAATGAAAATGGGTTAAAAGGATCATAATCCTTATGCCAGAATTGTCCTCCGCCAATATTAGAATCAATTTCCGTATCTCTAACTTGCTCTGATATCCCATCGTAAAGTCCTTCCGTTATAACTATTGATACAAATGCAACCGAAAGGACAATTACATTCAGCCATGTTCTCAATCCTGCGTGAGTAATATTTCTGATTGCTAATTTTAACAAAAGCATTTCAACATCTTGCGTTTAGTTCAAATTGATATCGTCAATTACTTTGCCATCGTTCAAAACTATTTTTCTTTTTAGATACCCGATAACTTTATCATCATGGGTTGCAAAAATAAAAGTAGTTTTAAGTTCCGAGTTTAGTCTTTGCATGGTTTTTAAAATGTTATGAGAATTTGCGGCATCCAGATTTGCTGTAGGTTCATCGGCAAGTACAATTCTCGGTACTTTTACCATAGCTCTTGCAACCGCAACTCTTTGACTTTCACCTCCTGATAATTGATTTGGTCTTGAATTTGCTTTGGCTGAAAGACCAACCCATTCAAGAGCACGCATCACCGCTTCCTTTCTTTCTATTTTGCTTTTCTTTAAGAGTAAAAGCGGGAATTCGACATTTTCGAAAACTGTATAAACAGGAAAAAGGTTATATGTCTGAAAAATAAATCCGATAGATTCATTTCTAAGTTTTGCCGCTTCTTGATGATTTAAGGAATTGACGCTTTTATCCATTACAACCGCATCTCCTTGAGTAGGATTATCCAATGCACCGATGATATTTATTAAAGTTGTTTTACCCGATCCGCTTGGTCCAACGAGTCCACAAAACTCTCCTGTATTGACAGATAGATTAATATCATTCAGTGCTCTGAAAAATTGTTTTCCTATTGTATAATCTTTTACGAGGCGATTTACTTTTATTATTTCGGTATTGTTCATAAAATTTTCCTTCTCATACAAGATTCAATAATTGAATATTAACATCAGTTGTAATCCGTAACCTGATAGCAAGGAGGATTTTCCATTCAAAAATAAACTGCCGCCGTTTTCCGGATAATGGAATAATGCGAAATTAATTATGAAGTTATCGTAAGTCCTCTGAAATTGTAGATACTGATAAAGGTTTTTATTATTCCAGTCATAATATTCCTGCAGCGATATATTGTCGAGCACCCCGAGCGAATGTGATATCATAATGGCAGATATTTGTCTGCTCTGATCGGTATTCCAAAACGAATTCGAAAAAGTTGTGATAAGATGTTCTGCCATTATATAAATTCCGCTTCCTTGCGGAATAGTATAATCCGCCCCAATCGTAATCATTCTATTCAATTTATAAGTTGTCAAACTGGAAAAATTTTGTTGTAAAACCGATTCGAACCAAACTCCAAATCCAACATCCCAGCGTCCGTCAATTGCATAACGGTTTTCTCTGTAATAGTATAATTCTGCATTAACTTTTCTTGTATGAAATGTGGCAGCCATTTCTCCTGAAAGCAGCGGTAATTGAATACGCCCCCCGAATTCAGGGGCATTTTCTTGTGTTGGAAGTAATTCATAACCGATGTTTTCTGTATTGCCGATGAGAGTCCAGAGCCATAAAAGTGAATTATCCAAAAAGCTGTACTTAAAACGAATGGCATAAACTCCATCAGTTAGTTTGAGTGGATCCCTCGGATCTATCCTGTCAAACCACATAAGAGGACGTAAAAGTTGTGCAGATCCGAAATTTATTTTTTGAAGACCGAACTGTATTTCAGTTTGTGGGGTAGTATAACGTATTATTGCTCTATACGGTTTAAATGCATGATCGCTGGAATTGAAGTCGGTCTGGTAATAGAGATTAAACAATACTTCAGTATTGAGGGCAACACTATCGCCCTCTGAATAAGTATAATTTAATTGAGGTATATATCTAATACCGGAATTTCCAGTCCATTCATTTTGATTTCTGGTTCCCATTCCCCATGATGAAATTTGTCCCTTGAAGTCAAAGCCCTGGCTTTTACAGATTTCAGTAGTAATAAAAAAAAGTGCAACAAAGAAAATAACCCGGCAGTGAAAGACAGATAGCTTCAACACTTTTATTTACCTGTATTTATATAGAGCTTCATTAATAATCAAAATAATAATTTTGGTTTGTAAACACTATCATTGTTTATCAATAATCATAGTTTTGAAAATTCAAGTTTTAAAGGCACCATAAATCCGCTATCAGGATCGATGACTGTTGTGGCTGCCAGTAAAATATTTCCATCGAGACGACATGGAAAATTAAATGTTTTTGAATCAGACGTTAATGACAATACTGCTCTTTCTATACTCCATGTCCCGGTGTCATTTGTTATCTGTCCTTTGTTGTTTTGACTACGTAAGTAGGTTTTATCATTTTTCAAAATAATTGTCAGAGCTAAATTTTCTTCGGTAGGCGACTGTTCTTTCTGACCGATTGGGTAAGAGACTATTATTTTTGTTAAGATCCAAGTTCCGATAATCTCAGCTTCAGATATGTCAGGGTTAATGATTTCATCGTCACAGCCATAAGTCATAAGAACAGTAAAAATGATTAAGAATGATAAAAGAAATTTTCTTTGAAGGAACATTTTTTAACCTGACAATTCCGATTTTATTATAATTTCAGCCGAGAATTTATTTGAACAAGATTTGAATCGTCTATATATATCATAAATCACTGTTGCCAATATTCAAAACTTCGTCTGCATTAAAAACACTTAATTTGTGTCATAATCTATATTTTTATTCTTATCAAAACAAAATGTAAAAATTTATTATGCTCAAATCTCTTTTCAATTTCTGATTTAACTGTTTCAAATCTAAAATGAGGATAATGATAATTGTGCATTATTTAATCTGCACGGAGTTTTGGATATGGATAAAAGAGGATTAATTTTGTAGTTATGGAATGGATTATAAATTGGATTCGCGATAACACAGTATGGCTTTATACAAAAATTTATGAAAACCCCATTTTCTTTTTTGACTATTGGTCTGTAGTTCACTTTTATAGTGGTATTGGTTTATTAATTCTATTTAGTTTTCTTAGAGTAAAACATCGTTGGATTTTACTTTCAATCTTTCTAATCGGTTACGAAACATTAGAAATTGTAATGGTTTTATTGGCACTTCATGTTTTCATGCCCGAAACATTTAAGGATCAATTCACCGACATATTTCTTGGTTATTTAGGCGGATTTGTAGGTCAATATTTACTTAAAGAGAAATTTTTATTTGATTTGGCTTTTATTAAACAAATATTTTATAGCCGCTTAGTTGAAGTTTACGCTGCATTTACCATTGCATTTGTCTGGGTTGGTAATTACGGATATCAATACAATCAAACTATTTTTAATTCACCAGGTTTGAATTGGTGGGCATTTCTATTATGGTTTGTTGGCCTTGTCATATATTTTGAGTTTTATTCGTTTTTAAAAAAATTAATCTCAAATATCTTTCTACTTCTATCAACCGCTTGGATTTGTTTTTTTACTGTACTTCTTTTTTTTGAATTTATTGGATTTCATCTTTTAATAATTCGCAATGTAAGTCATGGTGTAAATTCTCCGTTGATTTTTGGATTAGTACATGGAACGATAGCCTTACATATTTTTTATCTTAGCGCACCATTTATCGGGATTGCAGTATTGGAAATATTTAACAAAATATTCTTTAACGCTCGGCGAAATGAATTTTTTTGAAAAACTTAGAATGAAATTAATGTTTGTCTTAAATATCTAACCAATATGAAAATTTAACCAGGAAAATATTATCGCCCTGCGTGTTCCACAGATTTTTGAAATCCCGGCTAAGACTAAAATCACCTGGATTTTCAAAATTTGTTTGATTATGCGACCATACAAAATAAAAAATTGAACCGGGCAAAACTTCCCACCTTAATACTGCGGTGCCTCTTAAAGATTTATAATTAAAATTTGGATTAGAAAAAGTAAATGCTTGTGCCGGTCCGTTTCCGTCGGGATCTACATTATAAAGATTATTATTCGCGTCGTAACTAATTGTTGAACCGCTCGTTCCATATTCGGTTAAGTCATAGGTCCTTGGTTCAGCAAGTTCTTTAAAGTTGGTATAGTTTCCCATGGCAAAGAATGGCTGCATAAATAATTGTAAGCTAAGCGTAGGAGAAAAAGTCCAGTTCAATCGTATGTTCATCGACAAAGTTCTCTGATGAATTAATGCAAAGACATATCTTGAGCCGTACATGTTTGTTGCTGTCGGATCGATGAAGTTTCCTACCCACTGCGAGTGATTTTCATTATGGTCGTAACTTGGACCAATGCTGAAATTGATTTGGGAATTCGGCTTCCATGTGACGTCGAATCCAACATATATATCTTCGCTGCCGATATGGTTTTTGTAAAATGACGGGTAGAAATTAACAACGACATCTTTTCGGCTGTCGCTGTAAGCATATAAATTTAATGCGTAACCACCTGGATTTTTTGCTAACGGACCACCGCGTGTTCCGTCAAATGTATATGTATCGGGTGAATAGTTTCCGATAAATTGAATTCCCCAATAATTAAGAAAATCAACTCCGCCGTTCCACCATACAAAATTTGAAATTACATTACCGTCAAAATTACGGCTTGTAGCTTGAGCAAGATAAATATATTTGCCTCTGAATAAACTATCGGGATCGAACCACCTGTAACCCAGAACGAGATGCTCGTTAATTCTGTCTGCCATCCATTGAAATCCGAGATCGTTAAATTCATAACCAGGACTTACTACTCCAACTGATGAATTGATGTAAAAATTTCCATTCTGTTTGTTGAGCATTAATCTTCCGTAATAACCGGAAAGAGAAGTTTTGTTGGAATCAAGTCGCGCAAAGTTAGCATCGGGTCGTTGGAAATACCTATAAGGTTGTTCTTGTAGTTGAATTAAATATTCTTTTGTACCGTTAACATAGGAACCGGAGAAAGCGCCGTTAAGAACGTATTCTTTTTTTTCATCTAAAAAAGTCCATCCGTCTATGCCGTAAGTAAAAGCATTTTGGGAAAGAGAATTTTTAAGAATATCATTATCTAAATTGCGGTTTACAGTTGTGAAAACAAGACCGAGTCCTTGATTTCCGTCGTTAATTTCTTTCTTTGTTCTGAAGACACCGTAGTGTGTTAATGGTTCAACTTCCTGAGAACCGATAATTCCATTTTTGGAGAATGATCCGTACGTTCTTTCGGTGAAGGCACTGATCGCGCCAATAGATGTTGTAGCGTTAAGCTTGCCCGTAAGTTTCGCCGCACCAATAATACTTGTAACGCCCGGCGAACTAACAAAATCCGCAGATTCAATGCCTGCGTGCGGAGACCTTCCGATTCTTCTTGAATAAAAAATTTCGGGCCAGCTAAAATTGAATCCCCAAGTATTATTCGCTCCACCGACTCCGTATCCGTAGTAAAAAGTATTCGAACCCTCTATAAAAAATGGTCTCTTCTCATTGAAGTAAGATTCAAATGCACTTAGGTTGATTACCGCGGGGTCAACTTCTACCTGCCCGAAGTCGGGATTGAATGTTGCGTCTAGTGTTAATGTACCACCGACACCAATTTTTACGTCGCCGCCAATTGTAGTTTTGTACTGTTTTGATTTATAAAACGGATCTCCCAAATCATGAACAAGTGATTGAAATTTTTGAACCGCATACGGAAGTATTTCTACCCTTTGTTTTTGTTGAATTCCGACGAGGCCTTCAAGACGGGCAAAGCGGGAAACAAATCCACTTTCCTTTTTGGGAACCATAACATAGTAGTCGATCTCTTTATTTCTTTTAATATCTCTTTCGAAATTTACTCCCCAACTCATTTCTTGAGCAGGATTAAAACGTAGTTGAGAAAACGGAATTTTCATTTTAACAATCCACCCTTCATCATCGACAGAAGTTTTGGCATCCCAAACCCCGTCCCACGAATCATCATTCCAACTATCGTTGAACAAAACTCCGTCGACCAAACTTCCGCCGGCATTTACTGCAAAATAGTAGCCGGTTTTTTTATCATTATACGGGTCAACATAAAAAATAAACCAATCAGAATCGAAACGGGAATCTCTCCTTGCAATGCTTGCATCTATTGAATGCGGTTGTGAATCGTGAAGACGAGCAGCAACGTAAATGTTTTCATTATCGTATGCTACCCATACTTCGGTTTTCTCTGTTGCCTTCTGTCCTTCGTTCGGATCTCGCTGAGTGAAATCGGCAACAGGAAGATTTTTCCAAATTGGTTCATTGAGGTTGCCGTCCAAATTTAGTTTGATATCTTTTAAATTATACGCAGAAACAACTTTTTGCGCATCAACTTTACCTGAACCAAGTATAAATATTGGCGCAAGAAAAAACATTAATGTAGTTATCAGTTTTCTCATACAGAAACCCTTTTTGTCTATATTATAAAGAATACAAAGGTGGAAATAAAAACCAACACACAATTAGACTTGCCAAGAGGCAAAAGGTTGCTTTATCAGACAGTTAAATTTTGAGAGAGGAGTTAGATTCGGAAAGCAACAAGGGGGCAAGCGTTTAGCCTGCCCCCTCAACCACACTAATTATTTCTCTTTCTTTGCTTTTTCTAATCCAGGAACGTGTAATTGTTCGGAGAGTTTTCCTATGGTGCTAAGATCAATTTTACCAACAATATTTACGAATGTTGTTTTTCCGGAATCATCGGAATTTTCTCCGCCCTTAAAGGACCGTTCTAAAGAGACTATTGTCAATCCAACAAACTCATTATCCGCTCCCTTCTTAATATAAACATTAGTATAGTTTCCCCTGGTGTTGGTTTTTATTATACGGTCCCAACCCTTAGACTGCAGATTATTATCCATTGATTCAACTGCGGTTTCCATATTTGTTAGTTCGGTTTTGGGAATTTTAAATTCGTTAACGCGAACTAATTTTAATCCGCCAAGTGCATCACCCAAACCCTCTTTCTTGTCTTGAGCAAGATTGGCAACCATTTTAAGAAGCGGCTCTTCAAGATAAACCTCAGTAATAGATTCTGCGTTTTTTAGCTGTGCGAAATCGTTATAGTTAAAGTATCCCGGATATTTTGAATAATCTTCTTTCGACTGAGAGAATAAACACACGCTCAGCGCCATTAGGAAGATAAAAGTTATTCTTAGTGTTTTCATTTTATTTCTCCTTCTAATAAGTTATTTACAATTCCAACTCCATTGTTTATGGGTTTAGCAACACGATCATTCATTATTTCGTTTTCAAGCGTTGATTGAGTCTGCTTAAAAAACTTTCCTACTATAGCCAAAGCTTTGCGGGCTTGTTGATCGGCGTTGTTTATTTCTGTTTGAGAATAGTGATAACTGATTTGAACGGGTTTGTTAACGATAAACGTTGTAACAATTGCAGTTATTAAAATAATTGTCGTTACCGCCGAAATCACCGGACGATAAAAAACCATAGAATAAAGGTCGAACAAAAAGGAATTTTTATTTTTAGACACCGGAAGATTTTTTCTGATAACATTTTTTAGTAGATCGTCCGGATATTCTTCTTCGCGAAGCACCTCAACCTCTTTAGCGGTTTTTTTGTATGAAGAGAGCGCGTCGCGTATTTCCGGATTTTGTGCGGCAGTCCTCATAACAATATATTTATCTACAAATGTTGCGTCACCATAAGCAACAGAAATTATTTTATTAATCATCTCTTCGTTCAGCTCAAGCGGTTTCTTGCGGCTCATATTCCTTTAACTCCTCTTGCAATTTTTTTCTGGCTCTTAGCAGATAAACTTTAACTGAATTAATCGGCAGATCAAGCGCTTTGCTAATTTCTTTGTATTTCATTTCTTCTATTTCGTATAGAACAAAGACGCTTCTTAAATTTTCCGGCAACCGTTGGATTGCCTCTTTAACTTTTGACGCAATCATTTTAAAATGTGTTATTAAATATGGGTTCTCGGAATTATGATTTTTACTGTATGTATCTTCAAAGAATTCATCTATCTCAAACTCGCGTTTTATTGCAATTGCACGCCTTCGTAAATAATCTATACACAAATTGTTAGTTGTTTTTATGATCCACGTTTTTGCCGCAAGTATGTTGAACTTATCAATGTTTTGCCAAATTCGAATCATTACTTCTTGCGTAATATCATCGGCGTCCATTCTATTCTTCAGCATATAAAGCGAGTAAGTATAAATTTTATTTTTATACTGCTGAATTAGGAAACGATATCTCTGTTCTGCAAACATTTATGATTTTCTATATTACAGACGAAACAATTAATTCTATTGTTACATACTTTATTAAGAATTATTTTCAAAGTAAATCTTAAAAAGGAATACTGTAATGTCTAATAAAAAACCTGAAGTAGGTACAATAACCTGGGTAGACCTAACCATACGAAACGCGGAAGAAATAAGAGATTTTTATGGAAAAGTAGTTGGATGGAAACCGGAACCTCTTTCAATGGGTGAATATGATGATTTTGTAATGAACTTACCAGAAACAAAAACAGCTATTGCGGGTGTTTGCCATTCCCGCGGCAGCAACGCAGGTCTTCCTCCGCAATGGTTAATTTATATTACTGTTGAAAACATTGATGAAAGTATATCAATATGCACAAAGTTGGGCGGCAAAATTATTAGTGAGCCTAAAAATTATGCAGGCACGGGAAAATATTGTGTAATTCAAGACCCGGCTGGCGCAGTGTGTGCTTTGTTTGAACCGAAAGAGCAGTAAATAAGTATGAAAAAATTGGATTTTCAACCGGCTAAATCTAAAGAAGAATTCCGGGGCAATTATAAATTACACGACCTTGCTGAGCGGGCTGGGAAGAATTTACTTATCCAATGGGGAATTATTTTCAAAGATTTTGGTGAGGATAAACGCTATGAAAAATTATGGGAGAAAGGGGAAGACAAACCGGACATAATAATTGAACATAATGGGGAAAAAGCATTGCTTGACTGGAAAGGAAAACATTCAAAATCTTTTTTAGTAAACACGAGGGCAATTAAATCTTACGAACGTTGGCAGGAAAAATTTAATATACCGGTGATAATCTCCTTTTTTGTGTTTGACGAACAGAACAATTTAACGGATAGACGATTTGCTTTTTTGCCTGGGCACAAATATGTTGAGATTGAACACGAACAATGGGACAAGAACAAAACAGTTGAGTTCAAAGACGAACTGCCCAAATTCACAAAAGAAAAGGTGGTTAGGTTTTTAAATAATCATTCAAAGCCAAATCAAAAAAGTTAATTTAAAAAATAAAACAATGGAAAAAGTACTCAGCAAAAATGGAAAACGGTAATTATTAGTAATAATATCCTATTGTGAAGTAAAAGAAAGTTGGGCCCCACACGATGGCATTGTTGGCTAAAGTGTTTTTGAAATAAAAACTTTTACCTACGGAAAAATCTGCCGGACCAATCGGCGTATTAATAGACAATGAGGCGCCGATGCCATGACGCAAATCCTTAAAGCGAATTTGTTCGCGCTCCTCCCAAATTGAGCCAAGATCGTAACGCACCCTTACGTATGTATCAAAGAATAATTTTATTGGAAGCTTATATCTGTGTTCCAGAGAAGTTAAAAATATTTGCCGTCCACGAAATTCATAATCACGAAGACCGAAAAATGAATTCTGACCTCCAAAAGAAAATTGTTCTGTAAGAGGAAGTGTTTTATCGGCCGAGCCGACCATTGCCCGAACACCCCAGGTGTTTGTCCTGCTGTTTAAACTGAAATAGTTTTTGTAATCGAATAAAAACTTTGTGTAACCTATATCACCGCCCAATGCGGTTTGTGCTGTTTCGTAAATACCTTTTACGAAAAATCCTTCGGTCGGATAGGGATAATCATTTTGTGAATCTATCGAAAGGGAGAAGCGAAGGCTTGATATATCTGTTTTGTATATGGGTCCGGTATAATCGGACTTGTTTTTAATCTCATCTCTTTGATAGCGCGCTTCAACAAAAATATTTCCGAATCGCCCAACTTGAGCGCCAATACCGAACGAACCACCAGTGAACAACTGACGGTATTCTCCCGTCTTGCTTCTCGAAAAACCATTGCCGTCTGTTAGAAAATCGTCCGAATATATATTTATGTCGTTGAATTCATGAAACGCGCGGACTTTATAAGTTAAGTAAGAATCAAACACCCGGTTAGCTTTTTGCTCTAAACTATAAGAGCGATTGCGGATACCGCCCGAAATAGTTGCACCGATTTCAGTTCCGGTTCCATTAAAGTTTTCGTCGCGCACATCAATCGAGAATTGAGTCTGATATTCATTATCTATTCTCATCCCAATTCTTATTACACTTGATGTTTTTTCGACAACCCTTAGTTCTAATTCATTCTCGTCACCAACCGGAACAACAATCAAATCAATTTGGTCGAACAAATTAGTGCTTCTAAGATTTGTCAAACCTTTTTCAGCAAGATTATACTTAAAATAATCTCCAGCACTGAGAGGAAACTCTCGTGTAATAATTTTTTCTTTTGTTTTGGTGTTTCCTTCAACAATAATTTTAGAAATTAACCCCTCGCTAAGTTTTAGCAAAAGCATATGTGTGTTCTCATCAAAAGAAATTTTTTCAATTCTAGCGAGAGAATAACCGGAGGATTTAAATTTCCGTATAACATCTAAAGCGGCGGTTAGAGTTTTGTTTGGGTTGAAAGATTTTTCAAGTAATGGAGAAAGAATTTTAAAAGCTATTTCCTGGTTCAATGGAGAAGCTCCCGAGATTTCGATTGTTGAGATAACCGGATTGTACTCAGTGACGATTGAGAGAATAGAATTGCCGTTTATCTCTTCGATTTCAATTGAAACATCTTTTAAGCCACTCTCGTTGAAACAATCGCTTAGTTCAAAAAGAAGTTCTTTATTCGAAACAGAATCTTTTCTTATAAGATTACCGTAGAAACTCTTTTCAAATTCCGTAGGATTAACTTTTAGTATTAAATGCGTAAATATTTTCTCCGGAATATCTAACGAAGATTGAAATTTTCGTTTAAACATTTTTTTTATTTTTTCGATAACGGGGAGAGCAGAGCTATATCCTTGCGCAACAACATCTGAGAGATTTGTAAAATCAGAGTTTTTCCTTTTACCTAAATCTGGTAGAATAACAAAATCAGCTTCTTCAAGTTGCTGATCATTGAGAATTCTCATTGGGATACTAACCAATTGATCTGCAATCGTCCACGGAAAATTTAATTCTTCTTCATTGTATAAGGGACTTGAGGCGTCTACGGCAACAACAATATCTGCCCCAAGGTCTCTTACTTCTCTTGACGGAATATTAGAAACCAATCCGCCGTCAACTAACAATAACGAATCTACTTTCACGGGAGGAAGAAGAAGTGTTACACTTGAACTGGCGCGCATTGCAAGTCCTAGTGGACCCCTGCCAATTATAATTTCCTTTCCCGAGATCAAATCACTGCTTATTGCGCGGTATTTAAATCTTAAATTGTTATAGCTTTCTTCCGCTTGAAGTGGTGCGTTGATTGCTACAAGGTTTAAAAAATTTGCAGCACGCTGCCCTGAACTGATAGATGTTGGTATAAGAGGCTTTAACCCATCCATTCTGAACGAAACGATTGCGCGGTCTTCAGTAATTTTCTGATCTATAAAAAGATCATTTCTATTGGATTGTTGTGTCGAAAAAAAACTTCCCCAGCCGGCGTTTTGTATAATTGAATCAAGATCGCTTAAAGAATATCCTGCAGAGTAAAGACCACCAACAACGCTTCCCATACTTGTTCCGACAATAAACTCAATAGGAATATTTTTTTCTTCAAACGCACGGAGAACGCCAAGTTGAGAAATTGAACGCGCCCCGCCGCCGCTTAAAGCCAAACCAATCTTGGGAATATTAGCGGCAACTTTTTCGGTTAATCCGAACGGTAAGAATTTTTCTGTTAGATCTAATTTCAGAGTTGTCTTTGTCTGTGCAGACAGACAAGAGATGAGTAGAAAAGAAATAAAAAATATTATTAATTTTTTATTGAGCATCCGGTAGTAATTTTATTTAGAACAAAATTAAATTTGTGCCACCGCTGGAAACACAGAACATTTATTTTCTTTTTATAGATTTTTTTTGTTCTTGAGATTGCTTTTCAGCGGCCTCCATCATTCTTGACATGAATCCCTTTTTCTTCTTCGGATTAGCCACAGGAACAAGCTCAACATTATCATGCTTATGATTAATATAATATTGTTGACCGATCGAAAGAGCATTGAACATAAAATAATAAAGATTCAAACCGGACGGAAAACTCATAAACATTATAGTCATCATAACAGGCATTATATACACAAGTGCTTTTTGTGACGGATCTTTTACGCTCATCTTCTGCTGAATAAACATTGTTATACCCATCATCAAAGCAAGACCGCTGATAACATCAACATTAAAAAGAGGAATTTTAAATGGTAATTTATAAATAATATCAGGTGACGAAAGATTTGTCATCCAGAGCATAAATGGTTGCTGGCGAATATCTATTGTAACATTAAACAAACTCCACAATGCGATTAGAATAGGCATCTGTAAAAGCATCGGAAGGCAGCCGCCCATTGGATTAATTCCGTAGGTGGAATAGAGCTTCATCGTTTCCTGCTGAACTTTTTGAGGATTGTCTTTATGCTTTTCTTTTAATTCATTGATCTTAGGTTGAAGCATCTGCATCTTTTTCATAGACCGCATACTTTGACGCGTAAGGGGATGAAGCGCAAATTTTATAATGATTGAAAAAAGAATTATTACCAACCCGAAGTTTGAAATAAAGCTGTGTAAGAATTTAAAAAGAGGAAGTAGTATAAATTCAGAAATTGGCCTGATGACGAATTTTAAACCGAAGAAACTTCCAAAATCAAAAACAGTTTGAAAACTCCTTCCATAAGATTTAAGAATACCATAATCAATTGGACCAAGATAAAGCGTGAACGAATCTTTCTGCAGCTTCTGGTTTTTAAACGGCATTTTTAAACTAGCGCTATAAATTTCTTTTACGCCATATTGATTTACAATATGGTTACCCTCAAAAAAAGCACCGCCTTCACTACTCGGGTTATTAGGAGCAAGAATCATTGTAAAATATTTATTGCGGATCGCTACCCAATCAACTTTTCCATTTATGTCTTTAGTAACCTTTTCGCCGACTTTAGTTGCATCAATAATAACTTGCTCGTCGCCGGAGTAAGCGCTTGCATTTGAATGATTTGCCTCATCAACAGAATTTTCTTCGGGATTGACTAATCCACTAGACCAAACAACATCATATCTATAACTGCTAATGACGTCATCCATGTTTTCGAGTTCAACATCAATCTTGGAAGCATAGTTATCTCCATAAAAAACAAAATTCTTTCTTATTGCTTTTCCTTTGTCGGTCAAAAACTCATAATTGATAGCTACAGAATCTTTACTGCTGACTTGATAATAATAATTAGTTGCCGTAGAATTAAAATCTATTGAAGAAGTATTTACAAGCTTTCCTTCTTTTGTAACGAATATGATATTAAAGTCTCCGCCGTTCTTGGAACTGACTAATTGGACGTGCTGATTATAAAAATTTGTGTCTTTAACATCAGCGTGGTACCATGTTTTATATTTCTTAATAAAATATCTTCTGATTTTTGCGCCCTTATTAGTAAGCTCTATCTTAGCAAGATCCGTTTCGATCGTAATAATTTTTTCAGCTAATTGTTTGGCACCTAAAGCGGCAGGTTCTTCAACGGGTTTTGCTGGTTCTTTTTGTTGAACAGGGGGTTTAACGGCGGCAGTATCTTTTTGTTCAACGGCAGTTGTCTGTCCTTTCTTTTTTTGCTGAGGCTGAGGGGCGGGAGAATTAAAATAAAGCCACACCACAAGAATAAGTCCGATGATTATAAATGCAAATGTTGTTTGTTTGTCCATTTTATTCCTTTATTTATTCTACCGGATCAATTCCGCCTTTGTTAAAAGGATTGCACCTCAGAATTCGCCAGGTTGCTTTTGCCCCGCCTTTAAGCGCGCCGTACTTTGTAATTGCTTGAACCGCATATTCGGAACAAGTAGGATAAAAACGGCAGGAGGGTAGAAACATCGGCGAAATAAATTTTTGATAGAGCTTAATTAAATATATTAAAACATGCCTCATTTACAGCTTTGTCCTGATCTTGTTCACCAAGTCAACTACTTCCGGCATAACCTCTTTCAATAAAATCTTCCTACTGTTTTTTTGATTTATTGTATTAGGCGAGAATACAATAAACACCCTCATTTTTTTTAATTCTACTTCCGAACAAATCTCTTTTTTGTTTAGACGGTACGATTCCCGTAAAAGTCTTTTAATTCGATTTCTCCAGACAGCTATTCCGCTCTTTCTTGAAACAGCAAAAGCTGTTTTAATTCCACTCGTATCAAATTCTTTGTGAATGAAAAAAACAGCTTTGAATTTTTGAGACGAAGAAAATAAAATTTCTCCGGCGGAATAAACAAGATCGAATTCGTTTTTGCTTTTGATTCTTTCCTTTGAAGAAAGACCAAACTGTTTCAATTATCCTTCGTCGCTAACGGTTAATTTTTTTCTACCTTTAGCTCTTCTACGCGCAAGAACTTTACGACCGTTTTTGGTTGCCATTCGTTCGCGGAAGCCGTGTTTATTTTTTCTTTTTGTTTTACTTGGCTGAAAAGTACGCTTCATTCTGTTACCTATTCATTTGAAAGTGTGCAAAATTAAAGATTTTGTAAGTAATAACCAAAGTTAGAACGGATTTCTATCTATATATAATGCACATTTGAGTGTTATTGAGAAGAATTAAGAGGTCTTTAAAGCAACAGGGCGGATACCTCAATGATAAGCCCAGCCGAAGTACCTATCACCAAAATAACCGCCGCTATCGAGAAAGCTTTTTTAGAGGGTTGTGCTTTCTGCAAATTAGAGGGTGCTAATTTGTATATAATAATGCAATCATAATGCCAAGTAATAGTTGTATTTTTTATTTGAAAACCGAGCTTGATGGTTTATGCTTTGTATCAGTCTGAACCGAAGTTTTAAAAAGAGTCAGATAAATTCACGCACTAAAACGAAGAACCCTGCCGCAGCAGGGTCCCTCTAGACTAAGATTATTTAACTAATTAAGGTTGTTATTTCATCAAAATCATTTTCTTGGAAACGTTTACATTGTTTCCGCTCAACTTGTAGATGTACATACCGCTTGCAATTCTGCTAGCATCGAAAGTTACTTTGTGCAATCCGGAAGCTAATTCGTTTTCTACTAAGTTAGCTACTTCCTGACCGAGTGTGTTGTAAACTTTCAACGAGTACATTCCTGCTTGCGGAACTACAAACTCAATTGTTGTAGATGGATTGAACGGGTTAGGATAGTTCTGAGCAAGTTTATATTCTGTTGGTGTAGAAATATTATTGTCTCCCACAGCGGTAGCACTGTTGCTGCTAGAGATCTTATAAACTTGACCTTCTTTTGTTCCGACATAAACATCGGCAGAGTTTGGATTAACCGCCATAGCGCTTACGCCGTATCCACTCATTCCAAGAGATGTCCACGTACTGCCGTTATCGGAAGACATATAGACGCCGTTTGTTAGAGAGCTTACATAGATCTTGCCGCTCAAATCAACCGACATTGAATAAACAAATGTTACGTTAAGCGATGTAACTTTTACGAAGCTCAATCCGCCGTCTGTAGATTTATATAGACCGTCACCGTAAGTTCCTGCAAAGACCGATGTAGATGTTGAAGCCATAGACCAGATCACACTATAACCGCAGGATAGTTTATTCCAGTTGATTCCGTCTGTACATTTGAAAACTCCGCCGCCCGCTGTTCCTGCAAATACATTTCCATTGCTTGTAATTGTAAGAGCTTGAATAGCTAAGAAGCCGCCGAAACCATTATTAATTTCTGTCCATGTTGCGCCTAAGTCTGTTGATTTGAATACTCCAAATCCCCATGTGCCTGCATATAATACTCCGTTATAAGAAACGAGAGCGTGAATGTCTTTACCTGAGAGACTTGTTAATATCCAAGAAGAGCCGTTGAATTTGTAAACGCCTTTTTCTGTTGCCGCAAAGATTACCCCGCCGCTTACATTTAGAGACCAGATAAAGGACACATTCATTCCTGTGTTGATTACAATCCAATTTTTTCCGCCGTCTGTAGATTTGTAGATCTTACCGCCCCATGTTCCGGCGTAAATATCATTTCCGTAGTAAGCTAATGTATAAACTATTTCGCCCTGTCCGAACGAACTTACATTTGTCCATGTTCCGTTGCCGTTATTACCATTGTTACCGTTATTGTTTCCGGTAGTATTTGAAATTGTAACAGTTGCGCTTGATGTATTGTTGTTCGGATTAGGATCCGGTGTTGAACAAGCAGAAACAGTTGCAACATTTGTAATTTTTTTGTCAAAAGGAATTTGTCCGCAGAACAGCGCATAGTTGAACTGACCGCTGCCGCAGAGCGAATAACAAATCATCTGACCATTTATAACGCCGCTTATAAAGTTAACCGCTGCAAAAGGTGCTAGAGCAGAACCCTTTATATCAATTCCGGAAATTGTTATTGCTGTTGCTTCATAGAAATTATAGAGAACGTTTGTAATTGCTGTTCCGTTAACTGTAAGTCCGCCTGTCCAGCTTAAAGTTGTTCCGCTGATGTTAACAAGCACTACCGAACCGTTAGGAACATTGATTGTAATATTATTTGCAGAAGATAAACTTGTTCCGCTTACTAAAAACACATTTAAGTAAGGATCGGATCCGGTTAATGTCAAACCACCATACTGAAATGCTGTGGTTCCATTTACAGTGTAACCGGAAAGAGTTGTTGATAAACCTTGCAGATAAGATTTTGCTGCAGCAAAGTTTATAGGACTATCTTTACGCAATGTTCCGCCGGTTATGCTAACGCCGAGTTGCGGTAGATTTGTCGAATGTCCGTAAACAACATTACCATTATATACTGCACCACTCGTGTATGTCAAATCGCGACCGACAACCAACACATCACTGCCGCCTGACGAGAGTTGATCACCAACGCTATAGTTAGCAAAGGAAGCATCGCGTCCAACCGCAATTTTACCCTGGGTATCTGCGGATGGTTGATTTGCATCTTCAATTACGAATAAGTTATAATCTTTTGCTGTGCCAAAATCGAATGTGGAATTGTTAACCTGTCCGCAATCAACTTTTACTTTTATAGTTAATGTAGCGAAAGCTCCGCTTGCAAGTGTTCCGACATTCCAAATTCCTGTTGTTGAATTATACGAGCCCTGAGATGCAGTGCTTGATACATAATTCAAGCCGCTCGGTAATAAATCTGTTACCTCAATACCGGAGGCAGAATTTGGTCCTAAGCTTGTAACTTTTATTGTGAAATTAACATAATCATCACATTGAGGATTTGGATTATCAACAGTCTTTTCAATTTTTATATCAGCTTTTTGTTCACATATAATAGTTACAGTCCAGATGCTTTCATCTATAACGGTTGCAGAACCGTCAACAGGATGTCCTTCTGCGCGGACTGTATTTACTAATTGTCCGCAATCATTATCACCGGTTACATAAGTTAAAGTGAAAGTTGTAGATTCTCCTGGATTTAGAACATCAATGTGTTTTACTAAATGATCGCCGGTTGGTTTCAACATAGCGTCAAATATATCAATACCGCCGTGCAATTGAATATCGCCGCAGTTTTCAACCAGGAATGAATAAGTTATCGTTTCACCTTTATTGTATGATTGTTTGTCTGATGATTTTGTAATGCTAACACATGTTTTATAATAACCGAAGTTGATAGATAAATTATCATTACAATTTAATGTTGTGTTTACAGAGGTACTGTTCTTTGTATACCACTTAACTTGAGCAGTGTTAAAGAACACTCCGCCTGAAGTAAAATTAGAAGCAGCTAAACGGACAATGTAAGCGCCATTAACTAAATTCGGGAAAGAATAATGACCGTTAGCATCAGTAGTAGCAGTAGCAAGAATGGTTGTGCCTTGAACTAATTCAACAACAGCACCCGCAATTCCAGGTTCACCGGAATCTTTAGTCCCGTTAACATTAAGATCACGATAAACATAACTGCCAACTGTATTTTTGCAAACCGTGCAATCCACAGTAACAGTAACACTTGTTTCAGCGGTTACTGTTGCAGAACCATCGACAGGATGTCCTTCTGCTCTTACTGTATTCTTTAAATTGCCGCAGTCAGCAGCCTTCACTGTGTATTTAGTGTTAGCAACCGGAATAACGAATGTGTGGCCCGGATCTATCAAATCAATATGATATGCTGTGGTTCCCCACAACATTGAATCAAATACATCAACACCGCCATGTAATTGAATATCACCGCAGTTTTCAACAGTGATTGTATAAGTAATAATGTCGCCAACTTTATAGGTAGTTTTATCTGCAGTTTTAGTAATACCAACGCAAGTTTTATAATAACCAAAATTGATTGATAAATTATCGTTGCAGTTTAATGTTGTGTTTACTGATGTGCTATTCTTTGTATACCATTTTACTTGTGCGGTGTTAAAGAATACTCCGCCGGAAGCAAAATTAGAAGCAGCTAAACGGACAGTGTAAACGCCATTAACTAAATTCGGGAAAGAATAATGACCGTTAACATCTGTTGTAGCATTAGCAAGAACTGTTGTGCCTTGAACTAATTCAACAACTGCACCAGAGATACCAAGTTCTCCCGAATCTTTTGTTCCATTCACATTAAGATCACGATAAACATAACTACCGATCGTGTTCTTACAAACTAGTTGCATACATGATAGGAAGCCTTTGTCAACCGTGCCGTTATCAAAATTTTCGTTTATTGCTGTTGCAGCATAGTTGAACTCACTGAATGTGTGTCCATTTAATGAACCGCCGCCAATAGCTTGTTCGGCTAATGCCAAGAATGCATTTACTGTCATTCCCATAAATGAACCGGTTGCAATTGCGAGGTCGCCAAGATTGGTTGAGTTAGAACCAAGTTTTCCGGCGGTATCAAAGGCAACGTTTAATTTTAGCGCAACCAACTGACCTGCAAAAACTCCAGCGCTGGTTGAAGTTACATCGGTATAATTTTGTGTGAAAGCACCGGCAGTACTGCCCTGAGGCAAGAAATTTTTAACTGCCGTTGCTGATGTTAGAGTTAATTTATATGTACTTCCAATTACTAAACCTGATGGAAATACAGTACTGAAATACATGTCTCTAATTTTGCCAGGAGCGCTGTTGGAAGGACTTCCCCAACCGCCCTGAGTAAATGTTGTATATCCTTTAAGGTCACAATCATTTGTCCCGGGTTTTATATACCAAGTAACATTTGCAGTTACTTCTTTTTTATCAAATGATGGTGTTGCAAGAACTAATTTTTGTTTTCCATTAGCATTCGCTTTGTGAACGTATCTTGTACCCTGTGGAATTGTTGCATCTGCTTTTGCCGAAATAGTTGCCGTTCCTAAACCGCTGTAAGTTAGAGTAAGTGGTCCGGCATGACCGGCTGCATCAGTTGTGACTGATGTAGAGCTTAACATTCCTAATGTAGTGGAAAGTTGAACAACGGTATTTGCCAAAGGATTTCCATTTACATCCGTAGTATAAACGTCAAAGCTAGCTGTTGTCCCTTGAACAAAGGATTGAGATGGAGGAATGATTAGGATTGATTGTAAATATTCATTACTGTTATAATTAGCAGAAGCATCGCTGATAATAGCAAGTGCGCGTGCTTTGATTGTTGCGTCTGAAATTGTGTTTGCATCAACACCATCGCTGAAATGCCAAATTGATAATTGAACAGCCGAAGCTTCTTTATTGTTGTCCGAGAGCTTTCCTGTGTATGAGGTTTTAAACGGGAAATAATTATTGAGTATATAAGTCATCTCGGGCGGCGTTGATCCTTCGTCCCAGTAATCTGCATTATATTCAAGATAATGCTGAAGGTCGATACAATAAAATTTTTCAGCATGGCTGTTCAGAGTTCCATTGAACGTACCGGCAAATGTAGTTTGATTGCTGCTTGTGTAAGGATTTTTGTAAGTAACGCTTTGACCATCAGCAGTGCCGCTTATTTGTGCAATGCTGGTATAATCTTGCACCTTTGGTAAAAATTTACTCTGTGCAATTACATTTGATGAAAAACCGCATATAAGTGATATAAAAACAATCACCCTCAACAATAGTTTAGTATACATTTTCACTTCTTTCCTCCTAAGGTTAATCTTTTAAGTGGTAAGTGAAGGGCAATACGAATGCCATCGGTAGGCTTAGTTTTCAGAGCAAAAACGAACCTTTTGATGCTTAAACAGGAGAGAATTTGTTTCAAAATGATATTGACAGGAGAAATTGAGCCAAAGAAAAATTGCGAAAAAGCCGGCTTTTTCTACACAAAGATCTTAGAAAGTTATTTACAGGAATAACCGATTTAGAGGAAAAAAAACGAAAGAATTATAAGAGGAAAATCTTTTTAACGAATTGCTTTATAAAAACCATTTATTTCTCATTATGGGCAACCGAACATGATAATTTCATCAAGCAATTTTTCTTTTCGTCGCTTTATAACGGGGATAATAATAAATATAACAGCCGACTAGCTTCAGATAGATTGTGCAGAGACTTATTTTATCAACAACGCAATATTTTCGATATGATAAGTGTGTGGGAACATATCAACCGGCTGCAGCCTAGTTAATTTATATCCGCCGTTGCAAAGCAATTTGGTATCACGTGCTTGAGTTGCAGGATTACAACTAATATAAATTATTTTTTTTGGCGTTAACTCTAAAATATCTTTTACAGTTTTAGGATTCATTCCGCTTCGGGGCGGGTCAGCAATAATTACATCGGGTTTTGTTAGATTCTTTTCTTCTATTATCGGAAGAAACGATTTGTTCAAGTCAGTTAATATTGGCTCAAAGTTTAAAACATTGTTCAGAGAAATATTTACCACGGCATCAGCGATTGAGGACTCAACATTTTCAAATCCGTAAATCTGTTTTACATGTCTGGAAATAAAAATTGGAATGGTCCCTGAACCAGAATACAAATCATAAACAATTTCATCGCCGTTAAATCCGGCGAACTCTAAAGTTGCATTAAAAAGTTTTTCTGCTTGAGCTGTATTTGTTTGGAAAAAAGAATTGGAACTAATTCTATATTTCCACTCTCCAATGAAATCATGAATGTACCCGCTTCCATAAGCAACAATTTCATAATCGCCATAAGCAACTTGAGATAACTTTTTATTTACGTTAAAAACCAATGTAGTTATTTTAGGAAACAAATTTAGAAGGGATTCATTATATAACATGAACAAGCGTTCGTTTTCTTCGGAGACCACTAGATTAACTATTATTTCATTATTTAAAAACGACTGTTTAATTACCAGATTTCTTAAAAAACCGGTATGATTTTGAGCAGAATAAGGTAAAACTTGGTGATTTTTGAAAAACTTTCTTGTATGATTTATTATCTCATTACTGATCTCCGATTGAAGCCAGCACCCGTCAATATCCAATACTTTATCAAACATTCCAGGCATATGTAATCCTAATGCGAACGCTTGATCATGTACTTCTTGCTTTGATGAAATCTCATTTTCGCTCAGCCATCTTTTATCTGAGAATGAATACTCCATTTTATTTCTATAGAAAAAAGTCTTATCTGCTTTTACTATAGGCAGAATTTCAAAATCTTGGAATCTGCCTATTCGCTCAAATAGATCTTTCACGTGTTCTTGTTTGAACTTGATCTGTTGTTCGTAATCAAGATCTTGGGCTTTACAGCCGCCGCAAGTTCCGGAATACTTACATTTTGCTTCGATGCGAAGCGGTGATCTTTTAAGAAACGCTTTTACTTTTGCTTCGGCGTAAGATTTTCTGATCTTCATTATTTGTGCAGTGACTATATCGCCGGGATATGAACCATCTACAAAGACAACAAATTTATGCGGTTCGGCATTATCTAATGAGTGAACTTCTTTGATAATTTTTGCAATACCCCTTCCTTCAAAAGCATATCCGGTAATATCTAGTTCGAGCAGATCACCTTTTTTCATTCGCGCCCTTTTGAAGCAATAACGCAATGAAACCGATATATTTATCGCCGCCCAATTTTAAATATGCATTTGATTCATGACTGATTTTATGGAGAAGCTTTTTGTAATAACTTTTTTCTTGCTGTGTTAGATCACCCTTACTGCTTTTTAGCATATCAGCATTTAGTAAATAAAATTCTTTTAGAGTATTTGTTAGGTCTAAACTTACAGTTAATGTAAATTTTCTTTCAAGGTAATATTGAGCCAGATCGTTGTTAAATAGAGGCAATAAATCAGAAGAATCGAAAATGTCTTGAACGAACCTGGGAACACTTTTATTTAACGCAACGATCTCTCCAACGCAGAAGTGCCCACCCGGTTTTAGAATACGGGTTATCTCTTTTACTATTTTATTTCTCTTTACAGAAGAAATTGAAGCTTGCGCGTAAACAAGATCAAAAGAGGAAGAGTTAAAATCGGTCGCCTCGAAACTCATTAATCTTGCATTGATATTAGACTCGTTGCTTAAAATTAGCTTAGAGTTTAACAGGGACTCATAATCTTCAACAATCACCTCAACAGTACAATTGAAATTCTTAGAAATAGTTTCCGCAGGGACTTCACTGGCGGATCCGATTACTAATGCAGAATTAACTTCAGCAATTAAATTTTTTTTGAGGAAATCAATTTGTTTATCTAAACCGGGAAGAAGAATTTTTTCTTTGTTCATTTTTATATCAGCATCATTTTTTCTGTCAGCGCAAAGTTACCAACTTTTTAATTGATAAAAACATGCACATAATCCGCTTAATTATTCTTTGTGAAATCTTAGAAACATTTTCCATATTTAGATTATGAAAATATGTTACACTTGATTTTATCCCGGACAAAATTATGAAATGGTTATCCACGCTTCTTATTATAATTCTATTTATGAGCTGCAAAGAAAAAATTCCGGCTATAGAAGAACTAGGAAATACACAATACAATCTTGTTGATCAGAACGGTCAAAATGCTGTCTTTCCGGACTTTGTAAAAAACAAAATTGTTGTTATTAACTACATCTTCACAAACTGTCCCGATATTTGTCCGCTTAGTACAAACAATATGCGGTTAATACAAGAACGCGTTAAAAAAGAGAATATAAAAAATGTTCAATTTGTATCACTCAGTTTCGATCCGGAATTCGATTCACCGGAAGTGCTTAAAAATTTTGCAGACATAAGAAATTTGGATTTGTCCAATTGGACATTTCTTACCGGCGTAAAATCTGTAACTGATACGGTAATAAAAAAAGTTGGCGTGCTAGCGGTTCCAAGTGATTCTACCATTTTCAAAAACGGCAGAAAAATTTATTACTACGTGCATACCGACAGAATTCAGTTGATTGATGCTGATGGCATGATCAGAAAAAATTATAAAGGAAGCAAAATTAATATTGATGAAATAGTTGCCGATATAAAAAATTTAGAATAAACAAGCTGGTTCACAATATACAAAGAGCGCGCAAAGAGAATGAAAAAGTTATTGCTAATAACAGTTGTGTTTATGTTCACTCTCAATTTGGTAATATTTGCCCAGCAACAAAAAGCACAAAACTCAAAACTCAAAATTCAAAACGCATGGGCACGACCAGCAGTTAAGAATGCAAACTCGGCTCTTTATTTTGTTGTTGAGAATAACGGCAGCAAAACCGATACGCTGTTAGGTGCGCAATCTAAAGTTGCAGAAGAAGTTGAAATTCATGAATCATTTAAAAAAGATAATGATAGAATGGGAATGCGCCCAGCCGGCAAATTGGCTATAAATCCCAAATCAGAATTTGAGTTTAAGCCGGGCGGATTTCATGTAATGCTTTTAGGTGTATTGAAAGATTTGAAAATTGGTGATAAAATTGAAGCAGTACTTTTATTTAAATATGCGGGGAAAATTAAAGTTAAAGCCAACGTACGCGATATGCCGATGACGAATGAGATGAAAAAATAATTGATCAGCCAAACAGATGTTGAATTAACCAGGAGAACTATTTTCGCTATTATTATTTTCATTTTCTTCGGTATTACTTTTTAATCTTCCGGCTTTTTTTAATGAGTCCTTCAGCAAATATTCAATTTGTCCATTAATGCTGCGCAATTCATCTGCCGCCCATTTTTCTAGGGCGGCATATGTATTATCATCTATTCTTAATAAAAACTTTTTCTTTTCTGCCATTATATTCTTCTTCGTTTCTAATGCGCTGAATGCGCCGCTCGGCGCCTTTGTTCGGTTATGATTATGTATGCCATAATTATAATCCATGGATATTTGTCCAGCAGTTCATCTTTCTTTTCTATTATTACTTCGGCTTTATCTGTAAAAGATATCTTCTTGGGTATAATCTTCGCCAGACATTCTTCGTGTTCATTGTTTATCTCACAATATCCTTTAAATATGTGGGGAACAATTTTTAATTTCTCACCTCGCGGCAAAGAAAGAGTTCCTTTACTTTTGAATCTATCCGTTGTAAAATCTGCAATAGGCATTTCATAGCCCGCTTCTCGAACATAGAGAGTAGATCTCCATATGCTCTGTTTATAAACCTCCCACTTCTTATTCTGTATTGAAACATCCCAGGTCATGCCGAAAAATCCTTTTTGCTGAATTGAACCGATAACTTCATCTTTCACACGTATCTCATAATTTCTTTTAAATACGGACGTTTGCGCAATTAAAATATTTTCGCCAATATATTCTGATATTAGTTTCATCTCTTCTTAAAAATTTATTTGTGTTTTTATTAATATTATTTCATTAACCGATCCATCAAATCAATCCACATAGGATTCATTGATTCAACCAGTTTGTTCTTCTTTTTCCGGCACCATTCATTAATTTCTTTCTCGCGTTCAATTGCTTTTCCTACATCTGCCGCTGCTTCGTAATAAACCAGCTTGTTTACTTTATGTGTTTTTGTGAAATCGTCTATGAGACTATTTTGATTTTCATAAATTTTTCTCGCACGGTCATTGATCATACCGACATAAATCATTTTATTATTCCGGTTAGTAAGCATATATATGTAATAATTATCCGCCTTCATAAAAACAAATTCAAAGATTATATAAAATAATTTCTCATTGTTCAGATCAGATTCTCAACTACTAATAAAGCGAGCCTGCATTGATCACCGGCTGTGCTTGAACTTCAGATACTAATGCTACCAATAAATTATTAACCATTGTTGCTTTCTTTTCATTATCGAGACTTACAATATTATGTTCGCTCAATGCTTTTAACGCCATCTCAACCATTCCTACAGCGCCCTCAACTATTTTTGTTCTTGCCGCAACAACTGCTTGAGCTTGTTGTCTGCGAAGCATTGCTTGCGCAATTTCCGGAGCGTACGATAAGTGACTTATTCTTGATTCCAATATTTCCACACCGCAAACCTCGAGTCTTGTTTGAACTTGTTTTTTCATTGCCTCTGCAATTTCCGCCTGATTTCCGACTAAAGAAAATTTATCATGTTCGGATGAATCATAAGCATATTCGGTTGCAAGTCCGCGTATTGCGGTTTCACTTTGTATCGCAACGAATCCCTCATAATTCTGAACATCAAAAAGAGCACGCGCCGGATCAACAACACGCCATACAACAACGGCAGCAATCTGAATTGGGTTGCCGTGAAGATCGTTTACTTTAATTGTCTCGCTCTGAAAATTTCTGATCCTTAGCGAAACCAATTTTTTTGTTGTGAACGGATTGACCCACCAGAAACCGGAAACGCGGACCGTTCCAAGATACTTTCCAAAAAGAACAAGCACTCTCGAATCGTTCGGCTGAACAACTAAGAATCCGCTGAAGGAAAGAAAAATTAATAATGCAATTGGAACAAAGATCCAGAGAACTTCCGGATTATCATTCATTATTCCCCTGACCAGAATTGTTACATCAACAAAAATTGCTATGATAACTAATGCTAGTGCTACAAATCCATTCATTTTCTGAGCTGATTTTTCAGTTATAGCTTCCATTTAATACTCCTAATTATTGCTATCGTAATGATATCATATTGGTATCATAATGTCAAGAGGTAAATTAAATTTATTTTTTAGTCCAAAATCAATGAAAAGATAATTAGATTTTAGCCAAATTTTAGAGATTATTATGAAAACAAAGAATTTCGATCCAACAAGTTCAACTGCAATATTGATCTATTTAGCACTCTTTAAATTTCTTCTTATGATTTTATTTGCAGGCAACTATGGGATTTTCCGCGACGAATACTATTATATAGAATGTTCAAAACATCTCGACTGGGGATTTGTTGATCAGCCGCCGTTGAGCGCGCTCATACTTTTTATATCAAGATCTCTCTTTGGCGAATCGATCTTCGCGATTAGAATTTTTGCTTACATAGCCGGTTGTATAACAGTTTTTGTTTCCGGATTGATTGCTCGCGAACTTGGCGGCGGAAAATTTGCACAATCTCTTTCTGCGCTTGCAGTAATTTTTTGTGCCGTTGTTCTCGGCGGCGGAAGTTACTTTTCTATGAACGTGTTCGATGTACTGCTAGCCTCATTGTTATTTTATTATTTAATAAGATTGATCAAAACAGATAATCCAAAATTATGGATACTAATCGGTTTGATCTGCGGGATTGGTCTTGAGAACAAGTTAACGTTTTTGTTTATTGGCTTTGGTTTGGTTGTTGGATTGATATTAACCAAGAACAGAAAATATTTTTTAAGCAAAGAACTCTGGTTCGGCGGTGCGATAGCTTTTCTGATCTTCCTTCCAAATATCATTTGGCAGGTGAAAAATAATTTTCCTACACTTGAGTTCATGCGTAACGCATCAACACGCAAGAACGTATCGCTTGGATTTTTAGATTTCTTCCGCGGCTCTTTAAATGAGTTAAATCCTTTCTATATAATATTACTCGCCACGGCTTTCTACTTTCTTATCTTCCACAAAGAAGGAAAACGGTTTGCAATATTTGCGTGGATCTATATTTCAATCTTTGTTGTGTTTGTTCTTAACAGCGGAAAGCCGTATTACATGGGCGTTCTTTACCCCATGATCATTGCCTCCGGCGTAGTTGGTGCGGATCGTTTGATCGAAAAATATTTGAAAAATTGGGCGCGCTATGTTTTGGTAATTATTTTAATTCCATCGTTCATTATTGTTACGCCGTTTGCAATTCCGTTATTGAGCGTTGATGCCTTCATAAATTATTCTAATGCTCTTGGGATAAAACCTGCGAGCGGGGAACGATCGCGTTTGGGAGTTCTTCCGCAATTCTTTGCCGACCGGTTTGGCTGGGAAGAGATGGTTCAAAAAACAGCGGAAGTTTATAACAAACTTTCACCGGATGAGAAATCGAAAGTTTTAATTGTAGGACAAAACTACGGAGAAGCCGGTGCTGTAAATTATTACAGAACGAAATACGGATTGCCGTTCGCCATTTCTCCTCATAATAATTATTGGATTTGGGGATTTCCCAAAGAATATAACGGCGATGTAATGATAATTATCGGTGGCGGTTTGGAAGGTAACAAAGAATTTTTTGAAGAAGTTGAAGTTGCCGCATCACATTTCAATAAGTATGGAATGCCTTTTGAAAATGTAGATATCTACATCTGCCGGAAACTGAAAATGAAATTGAGCGACGCTTGGCCGAAGATCAAAAATTTTATTTGATCGTCTTTAAAATAAAAAACCCCCGGCAAGCGGGGGCTAAATCTAAAACGAGTTGCTGTTAGCTGATCTTTTTAACTTCAGCTGCTTGAAGTCCTTTTGGACCCTGAGTAACTGAAAATTCAACTTTATCGTTTTCGTTTAATGTTTTGTATCCATCGCCTACAATTGCTTGAAAATGTACAAATACATCTTCTCCGCCTTCTTGTGAAATGAAACCAAAACCTTTGGTGCTGTTAAACCATTTAACAGATCCTTGTTTGCGCTCTGCCATGACAGATGCTCCTTTGTTAATTTGTTGATAATTGATTGTTTACGACAGGCTTTAAACAGGTGAGGCTTCGAAGACACTTCTACGTCTACATCTACATCTAAAGTTACTGCCTTTTACGGGCGTAAACATACGGAAAGGTTTTTTACCAAACAAGCTGTGAGTAGTGTCCTAATTTCATTTTTCAATAAAAACATTTTAGTTGTCATTCTGAATTTATTTCAGAATCTCAGTAATTCAGACTCCGAAATGAACTTGCCTACTGCAAGCAGGTTAGGAGTGACACAAATTTGAAATTAGGACACTGCCAAGCTCTGTCATGATATTGGATCTGTAGAATAAAGAAGTCGGGATTCGGCGGGAAGAAGTGTGCATACGCAGCAAATAAAAAACCCCGCCGTAAGCGGGGTCTTATTTAAGAATAATTAATTCTTAGCTGATCAATCGAACGTCGGCTGCTTGAAGGCCTTTTGGACCTTGAGTAACTGAAAATTCAACTTTATCGTTTTCGTTTAAGGATTTGTATCCGTCACCAACAATTGACTGAAAATGTACAAATACATCTTCTCCGCCTTCTTGTGAAATGAAACCAAAACCTTTTGTACTGTTGAACCATTTTACTGATCCTTGTTTGCGCTCTGCCATAACAGAACTCCTTGTAATTTGTTGATAATTGATTGTTTACGACAGGGCTTTAAAATCTACTGAAGGGTTCGAACGATGTGCGCCTACTTCTACAAATACTTCTAAAGTTGCTGCCTTTGCTGGTGTAAACATACGGAAAGGTTTATCGGGATACTAATTTAAAGAGAGCCGCTTGTCTAAGACAGTGTTTAATATCACCGCTCTATTAATATTGAGATTAAACGCCGCACAGTTTGAAAACGGATGGAAAGATTTTGTGATTGGGAAGTATTTATGATAGAAAGATTGGCGGTATGGATAAAATTTTATTTGATTTACTAAGATTACATTTCATACAAAGTATTTTAACATTTGCAGCGGTTAAACTAGTCCCACCTTTTGAGAATGGAAGGTCGTGATCGAAATGTAGGTTTTCTTTAAAACCACACTTTGCACATTCTCCACGATCTCTTTTCCAAACTTCTATTTTTACATTTGTCGGAATTAGTCTAGTATGTGGAATCTCGATTTCTCTCTTAAAAGATTTTAATTCAATCGGCATTAAATAAAATTTAAAAACATTTCGTGTTCCACTGTATTTTATTTCTGCATTTACAAGACTGAAAAACCCTTTGTAACACCAAATCCCATTTTTGATCTTTTCATAAACTTTTATTTTGTGTGGCTCTTTTAGTAATCCCTCTTTAAAAGATTGCGCTGCAGTAAAGAATTTTCCATTTTCAGTTAATGAGCCTTTTCGTGTAGTTAAAGGTTGATCAACCTTTTTAGGATCATCAGCCAAATTGCTTGGCACATCGTGTCCTTCATAAATAATTGCATTTGTATTCTCATCGTATACATCAGCATAAGGAGCGTTTTTACGAACAGACATTAAAAAGATGGAATATTCTAGATTTACGTTAAAGTTCATTCCTTTTTGTAAAGGTATTTTTTCGGCGGCGACTAATTCTGTATAAGAAATTATATCTCAACTTTAAAATTCTGTTTAATAGGAAAGGATTTCATTTCTCTTCACTTAATATTACAGCCACAACTTCCTCAACTTATTTTTCAATATCAAGCATTATAATAAACTAAAACCCAATCTTCCTTTTCGGTTTTACCTTTTCCAGCATCAATTCTTTTATAGCTTCAAAGATAAACTTTATCTGTTCCTGCTGTTTGGCAAATCTCTTTTTGGTTTCCTTTTCAAGCTCGTTTAATTTCTTTGCAAGCGCATCACTGCTCTGTAGGAACATTCTCATCTGCACGAACGCACGCATAATTGCAATGTTAACCTGCACCGCTCTCTCGCTGTTCAAAACGGAAGAGAGCATAGCAACACCTTGTTCGGTAAAAACGTAAGGCAAGTACTTGGAATGCTGCCCTCTCTTTAAGGTGCCAAATTGGTACCTTAAAGAAACATACTCTTCCTTCGATAACTTAAACATAAAATCTTTCGGAAAGCGCGCGAGATTTCTATTGACAGCTCTCTTTAACATTTTTACCTCAACACCGTAAAGTTCTGCAAGATCGCGGTCAGTCAAAACTTTTTCATTGCGAAGAAGATATATCTTCGATGTGATCCTTTCAACCGGCAATAATGATTCTGTTCTTTTCCCCATAAAGTCCCCCAGTCTTTAAGGTCGCAATTTGTGACCTTAAAGAATTCTCTTGTTATTACAATTCGTGATAACTTTCTTGAGGTGCCAATTTGGCACCTCAAGATTTATAATTGCAACTTGCTCAACTTCGTTTTCAATATCAAGAAGTAAAATTTGTTGTTGCACCAATTGTAGAGACGTAGCATGCTACGTCTCTATGACGCCACATTTGGAGGAAACAATTCTTCCGATTATTTTTAACAAAACAAAAAGACGATATGAAAGATCTGATACAAATAGCCGGAGTTATTGACAAAGAAGAAGCAATAATGCTGATGAGCGCGGGAGTTGATTATCTCGGGTTTCCGCTTAGACTGCTCGTACACAAAGAAGATCTAACCGAAGATGAAGCGGTTGAAGTGATCAAAACAATTTCTCTTCCGCACAGAGCGGTGCTTATAACTTATCTTTATAATGCCGAGGAGATAATAAAACTCTGCACTAAACTGAACGTTAACATTGTTCAGCTTCACGGAAAGATTTCCCAAGAAGAATTGGAAAGAACAAAATTACTGCGACCCGATCTTGAAATAATTAAAAGTCTTGTTGTTACAGAGAACAACTATCCGGAACTTGAAAGAACAATTGATACGCTTTCAGCCTTTGTTGATGCGTTCATCACGGACACTTTCGATCCTACAACAGGAGCAGAAGGCGCAACGGGCAAAACACACGATTGGAAGATAAGCAGAAAGTTAGTTGAGTTGTCTCCCAAGCCGGTTATCGTTGCCGGCGGATTAAATCACACCAATGTTAAAAAAGCAATTTTAGAAATTCATCCAGCAGGAGTTGATTCACACACCGGAGTGGAATCCAAAGACGGAAGAAAGAATTACGATCTGGTTAAAAAGTTTGTGGAAGAATCCAAAGAGGGATTTGCGTTGATTTGAAATTGTCATTCCGTCATGTTTTTAGACGGAATCCATTTTAAATTGATGCCGGATCAAGTCCGGCATGACAAACGGTTTTAAAATACTTTTCCCACTTAGCAGGATTAGAGCGATTTATTCAACCTCTCTCTTCTTTGCTTTACTCCGCTTATAGATCTTGCTTGATTCTTTTACCTTCTCGCGCTGCTTCGGCAAAGGAATACGGACTTTCTTCTTCTTTGTTTTGATCTTTCTTTTCATTTATTATCGCCGTTCACCATATGCAAATTGCCCAAGTTTGTTTTTAATATCAAGAGACGGGGTTTAAAACCTGTCTATAAATAGAAAACAAAAATTTTCATCATTCCATGTTTCTT
>Ga0182021_10000963_pt1 | contig 32743 bp, 33 predicted proteins | sample 612E3MmetaG_FD_120493 | JGI IMG/M metagenome (GOLD analysis project Ga0182021, IMG submission 120493) | Permafrost microbial communities from Stordalen Mire, Sweden - 612E3M metaG (Illumina Assembly) | ecosystem: Environmental > Terrestrial > Soil > Wetlands > Permafrost | place: Sweden... | reverse complement strand
GAATCCTTTGTCCGCTGAAGATATGGGTTTCAATTCCCCATATAATACTTACCTGTATCCCGATCTGCCACCCGGCCCCATCTCCAACCCCGGCCTGTCAGCACTGGAGGCTGTTGCAAACCCGTCCCAGAGCAACTACTATTTCTTCCAGGCTAAATGTGATGGTTCCGGGTTGCACAGCTTTGCTGAGACCTTCGCACAGCACCAAATGAATAATTGCCCGTAATTACCGGCATCCGGCATCTTTCGTATCTATGTGTCTGGGATGGGTACCTGAAAGCTCTTTTCCCTAACCGGTTAGTCCTTCACTCCAGGCCTGATCGAAGAAACCCTTGGGGGTTAAGCTGGTCGCGACGGGGTATCATGAAGCGTGTTATTTTCTGAAGGAATCCCAAACCATCAAGGCGGGCTTGGGTGTGCGGTCGGCCTGGGTGAGGCCAACAGAGGCAAACATGCCGAGGGTATTGACATCGTTGCTCTGGCTTCTGGTATTCATGGAATGGGCATAAGAGTTCAGGTTGAAGTCGTTGATGAGCAGATAGATCCAGAAGGCCAGCCGCTTCCCTCCAATCTGTGAGTGGATGGCATTCAGGTAATCCACTTGAGATTGGGGATTGCCGGGGAATGTCCCTACCGGTGCAGAAGTGAAGCCCCCCTCAGCCAAGGCAAGCGGTTTCGAGGTCCGCGCCAGTAATGGGGAATAGTAATTCGACGGAATGTCGGAACCATCGGGAAAAACCACGAATGGGTAGGAGGAAATGGCCCATACATCCAGCTTTGGCTCAAACTGCTCCACCTGATTCCAGTTGGTCTGGTAAGGCTGACCATGTGCCACTGTAGGAATCAGATTGTTGAGCTCCTCCCATTGGAAGGTGACAAATACCTGTGTTTCCGGGGCTTCGGCTTTTACCAGCGAATAGGTCTCCTGATACAGGCTCAGGTAATTGGAAAAATCATCAGGATGAATATCTGCATAGGTGTTGATTTCGGAGCCCAGCCCCAGGTAGCGGGGATGGAATTCCCGTATGATGCGTAGTGTGAAGTTCGTAAAGGCAGCTCGCACATCGGGGTTGGCGAAGCTGGCTTTCCATCCTGATGGTAGTCCCAGGAACTCGCGCCGATTCAACCCATTCAATGGGTCCACCACGAAGATGACCTCGAGCCCGTTCTGGTGCGCCAAAACGTACTGGTTGTGGATGTCGGTGATGGCTTGTGATTTGGTTCCTGAGCTGTCAACGAAATCCGCCCAGGGAATGTTTTGCTGGATCAAGACTGTCACCGTGCTGCCCGATGGCTTTATAGGTGTCGATGACACTTTGCAAGGTGACTTCCGGTGGCGACGGAAAAAACCCATAAACCGTACGCTCCAGGTCAAACACCGAGCTATGCAGGGTCGGTATGGCTACAGGTGTGCTCGACGGTCCGGACCCACATGCCAGGGTGGCCAGGATCATGGTCAGGGAAATAAGGATAAGTCTCGCTCGCATTTTCATCTATTGGAATAAATGATAATTTTTAATTCCGTTGTGGCCGTCGCCTTCAGCCCTGGCCGGGACTATTTACGAAACAGGGAGCAGGATCACTGTGTCAGGCGGACTTTTCTCTGGATGAATGCCGACCCGATCCACATCCCAAGGCCGGCTAAGCCGATAACGGAAGCATCGAGGAAAACCCCGCCCAGATAAGGTTGGAGCATGGCTCGCAACAGGTCATGGGCGAGAGCGACTACACTATCCGACAGGATAGGTGGCAGGCGGGTCACCAGGAGACTTTGCCAGGCTTGTTCAAAGAAGATGGAAACGGAAAGCGCCAGACCGAACGCAAGCAGACCGGTTATAAAAAAGGGGATACCCCACCAGCACAGCCAGCTCTTTGGGGAGCGGATGACCAGGAGAGTAAAAATCAGCAGGAAGAAAAGGGGAACCATGGGGGCGAATCGCAGGATAAGCTGAACCAAGCGGATCGTACCAACCAACCCGCCGGCCGGCAGCGCCGGGTTTTCACCCGTAGTGGGTGAGAGGATCACGATCTGGTCGGGAATCTCGCTGGCCACGCCATTCAATTGGGATTGGATAACGCCTTCAAGCAGCGTCAGCATTTGTTCGGACGGGTTGCAAAGCACAATGCCTGGCTGGCTGTCGAGGAGGCTGGCTACCAGCTGTTCTATTTGCTGGATTGTGCAGGGTGGTTGGGCACGGATGATTCCAAGGAGGCTGTCCATGCCAGCCGGACTGGAGATGCGCTGTTTCAGATCGACCAGGGAAATCGCCGCCGTATCTTGTTGCCCGTTCATGTAGGCAAAAACCTGGTTAAGGGTATCCTCAGTCATCGACTGAAGCTCATCCGCTGGCATGAGCTGAGAGAGCATTACCTTCAGATTTGCTACACCCAGTGCTTGCAGGAAGGGAGCCAGATCTCCAACAGGATTTTGTCCACCCGGCTGGGACTGAAGGCTGGAACCATAATGGTTGAGGCAGACCTGTAGGTGTTGTTTATCCGCTTCAGTCAGTCTTACCGGATTACCGGACAGGGCGTAGTAACGAGTGTCTCCGAGAGCGGCCCGGGCACAGCGGATAAACTCGGGTGATTTTCCCGCACAGGACAAAGGGTCTGACTGACAGGGATCGTAGTTGATCGCCGCCACCAGTTGTTCGATGATAATCTGGGGCAACTTTGCATAAACTTGTTGTGTGGCAAGTGCGTTTATATAGATTGCGGGATTCAATAGGTGAGGTTTGATATTGGCGACCAGGATGACCGCGGTCGCGGTGAGGACGAATACAATTGAAAAAACTGTTGCAATAAACCTGGCAATCCCAGCCATTAGTCCATGCATGAAAGCGCTCCCGGTCCTTTCGGAAGGAAACCCGAAATAGATTTCCTCCGCAATACAGCCGACAGGTAGTTTGCCTGGCTAAATTTCATTTGCAAATTCGACATAATCCTTTGTGATGGTTTTTTCCAGCGACCCACCCAGCAGAAGGATGAGTTCGCTGGAGTAGCGGGCCTTATCCTCAGCATCGCCCCGGCTCCAGGTGCGGCTCTTGACCTCGATGTAGTAGCCCAGGTCCGGGTTCTCGACATGGTCCAGGTTAATAAAGAACTCCTCATCCTTGTAGCGAACCAGCCAGCGCAGACGGTCCTTATCGATGGAGGTTTCTCCGGTCGGTTTAAAATACTCGCGGTAGAACCGCAGACTGTTCGCTGCGGGGGCAAAATAGCGTATGCGTGAAAGGAGCACATCGTGAGCAAAGTCACCCTCACGGGACGGCCCAATCAGGGTAAGACGGCTGCGCACGGTGCTGACCTGTTCCTGGTCATCGATCATCTCATCTTCCCGGTAGCGCAACCAACCTTGGGTGGGATCTGAAAATGTGAAGTAGACATCGTGCTGATGATAGTGTTTCTTGCGCAGGACTTCGATCCCTGGTTTCTTGATCGCTTCCTGGACGGTGGATGGGTCCGCCAGGTTGACCTTGACCTGCACCTCGAACGATTCTTCCTCCGCCGAACCACCCAGGGCTACTAGTTTGGAAAAAACCGACTGTTCCCTTGCTGTTAGGAAGATGTCAATTTTCCTGGCATATTCCTGTGCAGCAGTGATCAATTCCTCTTCGTTGAGGGTCAGCAGTTCCCGATCATGCATCAGCCATTTGCCATTGACCATTACATCGGTTACATCTGCGGCTTTCCCGGCATAGACGAGCTGCGCATAGGTATTATCCTTGTCACGGCGGAAACGCGGCGAATTGTGCAGTGGGGTTATATCCACCAGGATAAGGTCGGCACGTTTACCTGGTTCGAGGGATCCGGTGACGGTACCAAGATGCATTGCCCGTGCCCCAAGGTAGGTGGCCATTCTTAACGCGGTCGCCGCCGGTATGGAGGTGGGGTCGTTGCTGAATGTTTTAGCCACGAAGGCAGCCAGACGCATTTCTTCGAACATATCCAGATCATTATTCGAAGCTGCCCCGTCTGTACCGATGCCAACATTCAATCCGGCCTCCAGCATCTTCGCCACCGGGGCCAGGCCGGAAGCCAACTTCATGTTGGAGGAGGGGTTATGGGAGACTCCTGCACCGGCGTGCATTAACGTGCGTATCTCTCCGTCATCGATATGGACGCAATGAGCAGCAAGGACTTTGGCATCAAACAGGCCCTGTTTCTTAACATAGGGTACCACCGGCATCCCGTTCTCCCGGCGCATGTTTTCCACTTCCAGGGCAGTTTCAGCAATATGAATATGAAGAGGTACATCAAATTCGACTGCCAGTTGGGCGGTAAGGTGCAGGATCTCGGGTGTGCAGGTATAAGGGGCATGGGGAGCCACGGACGGGGTGATCAGCGGATGACCCTTCCAGCGCTCGATAAAATCGCGGGCAGCAGCCAGTGAATCCTCAAAGGAAACCGCATCCGCCACAGGGAATTTAAGCACGGTTTGCGAGCAGACCGCCCTAAGACCTGCCTCAGAAGTCGCTTTTGCTACACTTTCTTCGAAGAAATACATGTCGGCGAAACATGTCACACCGGTGCGGATGAGTTCGGCACACGCCAGTTGTGTGCCCAACCGGACAAAATCTGGTGAGACGAATTCACGCTCCACCGGCCACATGAATCCCTGCAGCCAGACATCAAGGCGTAAATCATCCGCAAGGCCACGCATCAAAGTCATTGGAGCATGTGTGTGGGCATTGATCAGACCCGGCATTAGAACCTTGCCGCTGCAGTCTATCATCTGCGCAGGGGAGTAACCTAGACGGATCTCACCTTCCGGTCCAACCGCAATGATGTTTTCCCCGTCCACAGCCAGTGCACCGGGTTCGAATTGGTCCATTTCCTCATTCATGGTCAGGATGAGTGCGTTTGTGAGCAGAAGATCAACAGGCTTGGGCATTCGCTCTCCTTGGTCCTTATCCTCGTAATTATTACGGATTCACTATTACCTTTTCCAGTTGAGGAAAATGTTTAGTACCCGGAGGTTCATTTCATAATCAGTGTCGGTGTGGTTGGTCAGCTCCAGATCGACCGCGGCGGCCCCGTGAATGTCCGCCCAGTCTATAAAACCACCCGTGTAATCGCAGCCGGTATTGACAGGGGGATATTGATATGTGCTCACCGCAGCAATGGCCTTTGCCAACCGGATCGATTTATCATCCGGAGGTAGACCCCCGGCGAAGACTCCGAGAGCGGCGCTGTGATAATTGATGATTGCATCGATATTATGTCCCAGGATGAATTTCATTAGAGCTTGCGTCTCTGGCTCGGAACCGGGTCGGGTGCCGCCTGTCACAGGAGTATAGATCCAGCAACCAGTACGTGGCCAGTCGATCTGCCAGTTAGCATCCCAGTTTCGGTTCAGATCAACACCGTTCGCATTCGCTCGTCCCTCCACACCATGGGCGCGTGCTTCACCGTCCGGGTTAAGGTCGCGTAAAATATACAGGGTAATATCTGCAGGGATTATCTCGGGATGTCCCTGGATGTACGCGATCAGCTGGTCGGCAAGCTGGATGGTATTGTACTCACCCCCGCCATGCATGCCCGCGACGATCAGGCGGTTGGTTGCTCCGGAGCCAAAGCGGTACACTTCCAGTGGCCGGTTCTGAACCGATTTACCGATGGTGAGGGGTCCCTCCCAGAATGGGGTAGGAGTCATCGTTTCGGTGGAGGTGCCAGTGGATGTTGGGGTTAGGGTGAGTGTGGATGTCCTGGTTGTGGTTCTGGATTGCGTGGGTGTAGGTGTAAGGGAGGGGAGCAAGGTCGGAGTTGTTGGTACGGTATTTTGCAGCGTTGGGCCGACAGTGGAGACCTTGGCCGTCGGGTGGGAGGATATCTGCCAGGCAGCCACAAGAGTGATTCCAAGCACCAGGTTGATGATCCAGAAGCCGGTGACCAACCGCCTCCATTTTTCGCTGGAGGAAGCAGCCATTTAGCTCATCTCCTGCAAGGTACGTCGCAACCCATCGAGGGCCATGTTGACCGCCCAGCGCCAGCCATTTTTAGGGTGTCCGCCGTAGCTGAGCTGGCGTTCTTCCTGTCCGAGAGGGGTGACCCAAACGACATGGATATCCTGTGCCTCCCCATTACTCTCATAAACAACACCTAACACGACCGAGGCTTCGAATTCATTGCGTACCTCCAAAGCCTCGGCAGCCAGGTTTCCTGGCAGTGCCTGGAGCATTTTACCGCCTCGGAAAGTTGGATCCCCCGTTTTGGCAAGTCGTGACAGCAGGGTTTCCTCCGTTTGGAGTTCAAAACAGGCCATACTCCAGCTCCTCTGTCTCATTACCCTCAAGATGACGCCCTCCAGCGTATCATCATCCACCCCAAAAACATTATCCATCAAACGGATGCGGAGATCCCGTTCCACCTGCAAGATCATAAGGTCCGCCTCGCCTTCGGAACTGGCTTTGGCCGCGATGCGAACATCCACGACCCCGGAATGAGCCGTCAGGCCGATGGTCGGGTTGGCCAGGGCTTCGAGATCACCCACTTTGTCGTCTATCACTCCTTCCCCGAGCCCGCTGACATGCAGCGTGCGCACCTTGATGACCGAGTGCAGGTTAAAGTGTGTTTGAAGATATGGGACGACCGCAGCGGTCAACAGGGTTTCCATTTCGCGCGGTACGCCGGGCAGCGAGATCACTGCACCACCGCTAGTCTCGATAATAAAAGCTGGGGCAGTTCCGACCGGGTTTTCAATGATGACCGCTCCCTTTGGAATGAAAGCCTGGCGTTTCTGGTTCTCCGTGGGAGTACGTCCGTACCGGGCGATGCGTGCGGAGATCTGCTCCCAGAGTTCAGGATGGAATTCAAGTTCCACACCGGCGGCCTCTGCAATCGCTTGGCGGGTGGGATCATCCACTGTCGGACCAAGGCCCCCGGTGGTGATGACGATATCGGCGCGGCCCAAGGCAACACGAACGGTCTCTGCAATCCGCCCTGCGTTGTCACCGATAGTCTGGGTGCGGAACAGGTCCACTCCCAGGCCGCGCAAGGTTCGGGCGATAAACCTAGTATTGGTGTCAGCGGTCTCTCCAAGCAGGAGTTCGGTGCCGATCGTGATGATCTCTGCGGTTGCCATGGTATCTGTCTAAATTATACAACAGGGGCGGTGGGAAACCGTCCCTGTTGGTGCGCTATCATGGGGAAGGATTAAGTGCCTCCCGTAGAGCGAGCCGGGGAATGATCAGAGTCTTATCAGCTTTTTGGATGGCGACCTGTACAATGGCCGCGATGACCTGTTTCGCCATCCTTTTTGCCGCAGTAGGGTCAGGGACAGGCGAGAGTGAAACTATCCCTGCCCCCGATAGGATCGGTGTGGCTTCCACGCCTTCCCCCCTGAGCGATGGTCCGACCACTGCCAGCAGGGCAGGATCGGTAGCCATATCTGTGGCTTCTGTTCGGGCGCTTTCGGGAGTGCCGTCCGTCGCATAGCGTTCCAGCAGGATGGGGTGACCCAGTATGGTCTCCTGGCCGGCGATCACCTTTTCAATGCTTTCCAGGCACGCAATCCCGACAGGGCCTGGCTCTCCGTTACTGGCCAGCAGGACGCCAAGTACTACCGGGCTGCCGGGAGGAATCTCCAGACAGCCAAGAGGGTCGATGCACCTGTATGGAAGCAGACCGCAGGAGGCCAGAAGAAGGCTGGGGGTCAGAAGCACAGTAAGCAAGATGGAGCGCTTTGGCATGATCTGCTTTTAATGCGGATAGATCGTTTTCAACCAGTTCCACGGGTTGGCTTGGATCCCGTTGACAAACAGGTCCCAGTGCACATGTGGGCCAGTGACACGTCCGGTCGCTCCGATCTTGCCAATCAACTCACCGGCGGTGACATGCTCGCCGACGGAGACGTAGATCTCGGCCTGGTGATACAGGCAGCTGTACACTCCCTCGCCGTGATCAAGGATGGTGACATTTCCTCGTACGGTTTGAAGTCCGGTATACACCACTACACCATCCGCCGGTGCATAAATGTCATAGGGGTGTGCATTCGAGCACACTCCGAAGTCAATCCCGCTGTGGAAGGAATGCAGCGCGCCGTTGTTGTAGGTGCGGCGGCTCCCATAATCGGAGGGCACGCAATACTCAAGTCTGTCCACCGGCATTTGAAACAGCCCCTGCCAGTACTTTTCGGGTGTGACTGGTGCGACCATCGTGAGCAGCCAGGCATCCTCTGGGCCGGTTACCGCCGGATCGATAGTGGACGGATCCACTTTGAGGTCCAGTTCGGTGGGAAAGTTAGCGGAGTTCACCAGCACCATCTGTTCGAAGGATCGTGTCGAGCCATCCGCCAGGGTGGCGTCGATCCGCAGCGGGTACAGTCCCGGGTTTGTCATGGCATGCACAGCCTGCAGCGCCACTAGCGAACCGTCTCCGGTTGGGAAGAAGTGTAATGGCTGGTCGACCAGCACACCGCTTAGCTTGGCATCCTGGCTCAGGTTGACCTTGATCTGGACAGTTGCCCCCTGGAGGATCGGCAGCGGGTCAACCGTCGCGGAAAGGATCGGGAAGGGAAATGCGCCGGTTGCCGTGGTGTCGGTCCCACTGGTGAGGAAGAACACATCCCCAGGCAGACCTGCTGCCGGTCCGGAAAGTTTATTCACCTGGGCAATGGTCCATGGGTCGGTGTTCTGTCTTACAGCCATTTCCAGAAGGGTGTCATCCTTGCCCAGGGTGGCGTGGGCAGTCAGGGTGGGGTGGTTGTCCTGTTGAAGCAGGATCAGGTTTTTACCGGCGTAGATCTGGGCAGGATTGACAATGTGGTTGAGCTTGATCAGCAGTTGCGGGTCCGCCTGGTACTGGCGTTCCAGGCTGAGCAGGCTTTCACCTAGGGGTACCGGCTGCGTGATCAAAGTGCCGCTCAATCCAGTGAATCCGGGGATGACCAGCTGGTCCCCGGGGAAGATGTTCTGGTCAGCCATGTCGTTTGCGGAAATAATATCAGTCACACTGACATTGAAGCGGATCGAAATATCCCATAACGTATCCCCACTCTGAACAAGATATACGGGACCTGAAGGCGGGATGGCAGTTTGCGTAGTGGTGGGCTCGGGAGGAGGGGTGGCCGTTTGGGCAGAGACGGGAGTCGCTGAAAAGATGGCCAAAAAGGCCGCACTGCAGAACAGAAGCCTATTATGCATTCTCGAACTCTACCTGGTCCCCGATCTTGAAATCAACCAGTCGATCCGGGTGGATTTCCAGGATGTATCTCGCTGGCTGGCGGGGTGCATAGAAAGGATGCCAGGCGTGTGCCAGGACGCTGTCCACAACGATATTCTCGGAATTAATCCAAATGACGGCCAGATCCATAAAAACAAATAGCATGTGAATAGAAGTATCAAGACGGCTGTTGCGCGATTCGACCAGGAGTAACCCCTCTCCTGGGGCAAGGCTCGAACGGAACATCAAGCCGCGCAGGCGGCTAGAGAAACTGTCACAATAGGGAGCTTGAAGAGGTGTCTCAAGGGGTCGGTTTTTATTTACGATTTGTATGGTTTTCATATATGGGATATAAAAACGGGGCGTTTCAAGCGCCCCGTTCCAGTCGGTCTGTCTCAGGCGCCTTTTTTCGGGCCGAGCACATTATCTACGCTGGCCAATAATTCCTGGGGGCTGAACGGTTTGGTAATATAATCGTCAACTTTGGCAATATGCAGGCCCAGGACCTTGTCGATGCTTTGTGCCTTGGCCGTGACAACAATAACCGGGATATCTTTCGTAGCTTGGTCTGCTTTCATCTGTTGATAAACTTCCCAACCATCCATTTGAGGCATCATCAGATCAAGGAGGACGAGATCAGGATGATCCTTGCGGATAATTGCGAGACCTTCCTTGCCTCCATTGGCACCAGAGATCTCAAACCCTCGACGGCTAAGGATCAGCCGGATCAGGTCGATCATTTCGGGTTCATCTTCAATGCAGAGGATTTTTTTGGGGATATTTTCGATCATAGACTGCAGCCTGAACAAATCAAGTTTACCACAAAAGTCAGCCGGGATTGGATAGCTGCTCCCTGGCTCTGCTCCGTTCGGGATCATTTTTAACCAAAAACAGGTTGAATTTATTAGAACTTTATATAATATATTGCTTGTATCTGGCAGAGAGCTATATAGGTTGGTATAATCGTTTTTTGCACGGACAGGAGGTCCATGTGAATTCACGTAATCAATCTTACATTATATACATTCTGCTGTTCATTGCGATCGTGGCGATGGTCTACTTCAACGTGCGGCAATCGCCGAGTTCAACCGGACCATTAACCCTGAGTCAGCTTGCACAGCAGGTTGAGGCTGGAACGATCACACGAATTGTTGTCAACGATGATAACAGTCTCACGGTGATTTCTTCGAGTGACACCGGGCCGATCACGCAAACCGGCCGGAAGGAACCCGAGACAACCCTTGTCTCGCAACTGCTCGCCTTCGGCGTACAACCTGCCCAACTCTCAAAGATCAGTATCGAAGTCAACCCGCCCAGTCCATGGGCTGGTATACTGACCCTTGCCACCTATATTATTCCAATCCTTCTGATCGCTGGATTATTCTGGTTCATTTTTCGCCAGGCCCAGGGTAGTAACAACGCTGCTATGGCTTTTGGTAAATCGAAAGCGCGCATGTTCAGCGGTGAACACCCCACCGTGACATTTGATGATGTCGCCGGTATTGATGAATCAAAGGAAGAACTCAAGGAGGTGGTTGAGTTTCTCAAAGAACCTCAGAAGTTCATCCAGCTGGGTGCGCGTATTCCCAAAGGCGTCCTGCTGGTCGGACCTCCAGGAACAGGCAAGACCCTGCTTGCCAAGGCAGTTTCGGGTGAAGCAGGCGTTCCTTTCTTCTCGATATCCGGATCGGAGTTTGTGGAAATGTTCGTCGGTGTGGGCGCAAGCCGCGTGCGCGACCTGTTTGATCAGGCCAAGCGACACTCGCCATGCATTGTATTCGTTGATGAGATTGATGCTGTCGGGCGTCAGCGTGGTGCCGGTCTGGGTGGTTCTCATGATGAGCGTGAACAGACCCTAAATCAGATGCTGGTCGAGATGGATGGTTTTGACACAGACACGAATGTCATTGTAGTGGCTGCCACCAACCGCCCCGATATTCTTGATCCAGCCTTATTGCGCCCAGGTCGCTTTGACCGACGGATCACCCTCGACCGGCCAGATATGCGTGGTCGGGAGGCAATCCTGAAAGTGCATGCACGCGGAAAACCCTTTGAACCCACCGTGGACCTGGGAAGCATTGCGCGCGGCACCCCCGGATTCGTGGGTGCGGACCTGGAAAACCTTATCAATGAAGGAGCCATCCTGGCTGCAAGGCGCAACAAGAAGGCCATTGGCCAGCCTGAACTGGAGGAAGCCATCGAACGTGTCATCATGGGACCAGAACGCAAGTCCCGTCTGATCAGCGAGGAAGAAAAACGCATCCTTGCTTATCATGAGGCCGGTCATGCCGTGGTGATCAATGCTATTCCCGAGGCTGACCCCGTGCAGAAGATCACAATCGTAGGACGGGGTCAGGCAGGCGGTCTCACCTGGAACCGCCCTCAAGATGATCGCATGCTGACTTCACGAAAAAAGATGCTGGCGCAACTGACCTTCTTCCTGGGCGGGCGTGCCGCCGAACAGATCGTCTTCGATGACATCACCTCGGGAGCATCCAATGACCTGGAGAATGTCACCCACATGGCCCGCACTATGGTCACCCGTCTGGGAATGAGTCCTGAGCTTGGCTCGATGACCTACGGTCAGAAGGAAGAACTCATCTTCCTGGGCCGAGAGATCTCAGAGCAGCGAGATTATTCCGAGGCCATCGCCGAACAGATTGATCATGAAGTACGCCGCCTAGTGGATGATTCCTACAATGAAGCCCTGGCAATCCTGAAAAAATACCGTACCGAATTGGACGCGGTGGCTAATAAACTGCTCGAGGTCGAAACGCTATCCCGTGAAGAATTTGAGAAGATCTTCCCTCCTCCGTTCCCCAAGAAAAGCGGGACCCCGCAACCAGCGTGAGGAGATCAACCTCTGATTTTCAAGAAACAGACACCTTTAATCCAGGTGTCTGTTTCTTTGATTCATCATTTATCGTTCTCCCCCATTTTCATCCCTTTTACATGCCCAGAATTAATGCAGGGGGATAAGGGCGATCCGTAAATTACCGTTGGGCATTTTTATAATACAATTATGGTTGATGTTGGACCCTTACCGTACCTTCTTCCCAGAGCCCGGACAGCATGGTTCAACCGTACGTCTTTCCAGCAGGCAAGATCAACTGGCCGAGGGCCTGCTCTACATCCTGAAGGCAATTATATGAAACCGAACGGACTTCTTATTATGGGCGTTTCCGGTAGCGGGAAGACCAGCGTTGGCGTTGCGCTGGCCCACCATCTAGGGTGGGACTTCCTTGACGCAGATGACTTTCATTCCCCTGCAAATATCGCGAAAATGGCTGCCGGCATCCCATTGACCGACACCGATAGACTCCCCTGGCTTGCCCTCCTGCACCACCGGCTGGAGGCAACACTGAGGACGGGACGCCATCCCGTTTTGGCGTGCTCAGCCCTTAAGAAAACCTATCGTCGCCGGCTTCTCGACAACCTGAATGGGATGCAGATTATTTATCTTAAAGGGACTTATCCACTAATCAACTCGCGCATGTCCAGACGGGATAACCATTTTATGCAGCCCAGCATGCTTAAAGACCAGTTCGAGGTCCTCGAGGAACCGACCGATGCGGTCGTAATCGATATCGACCTGCCAGTAGATGAGATCGTTTCGGGGGTGCTTCACCAATGCTTCGGGGATGATAAATTGCCTTGAACCCTACAAAATAAAACCGGCTGCCTCATCAGCTACCGTCCAGGGAAAGGAACCGCCCGTTGATCTTCAACCAGGCGATATGCTTTTTATAGTCGGGCATTATCTCCGCCACTTTTTTCCAGAAAGTGAGGGAGTGATTTTGAATCCTGGTATGGACGAGTTCATGGACCACTACATAGTCGATGACTTCCAGCGGGGCCAGGACCAGCCGCCAGGTGAAGCTGAGGTTCCCTCCGGCTGTGCATGAACCCCAGCGCGTCCGGGCGGAGGAGATGCGGAGCCTCTTCCAGTAGAGACCATTCTGTTGGCCATGCAGGGCAACCCGTTTGGCGATCACTTCCCGCGCCTGCAATTTGTACCAACGGATGAATGCCTCTCTCGCTTCGGGGAGATGGGCCTTTGAAATATGAAAACTATCCTCCTTCAAGATCAGCCTGGTTCGGGTGTGGGCCACGATCTGAAGCGGGTATTCCTTTCCCAGGAAAAGGAATAATTCACCATCGTGGTAATCCTTCTTTTGGGATGAGGGAGAAGCCTGAACCTGCTCCCGTTTCCTGTGGATCCAATTTGCATGGGTTTCAACGAACTCATGGATGCGGCTTTCCGGCATTCGCAGCGGGGCGCGTACTGTTAATGTGCCGTCCGGCTGAATGATGAGAGCGATTGTCCTTCGGGTGGAATGAATGATTTCATCGATCTGGATGGGGTCTGGCATGGGGAGAAGTATACCAAAATACAATCTATGGCATCCAGGTAGGGGGACGCTATCCCTTCAATCCCAGTTTGTGTTGCCTCACCAGTTCGCGGCGGAGTAATTTCCCCACGTTTGACTTAGGCAGTTCACTCCGGAATTCAAACTGGGTCGGGATCTTGTATCCCGCCAGCCGGTCCCGGCACCAGGCGATAAGTTCACTCCCTTCGAGGTTCTCTCCGGGCTTTAATACTACCCAGGCTTTGACCGCTTCCCCATGATAAGCATCCGGCACTCCCGCCACACCAACTTCCAGCACCATGGGATGGGTAGCGATGGCTTCCTCCACTTCGCGCGGCCAGACCTGCACCCCGTCGGGTTTGATTAATTCCTTTTTGCGATCCACGATGAAGAAATACCCGTCCGCATCCATGCGCGCCAGGTCTCCGGTAAACAGCCAACCTGTACGCAGCGCCAGCGCACTTTCCTCTGGCTGGTTGTGGTAACCTTTCATCACCTGGGGACCTCTCAGTATCAGTTCACCGACCTCCCCGGGTGGCAGGTCGGTCTCCCCGCTTTCCAAATCCACGATCCGACAGTCAACATCCGGCAGCGGTAGTCCGATCGATCCGATCTTGTTGAGTCCAAGCAGAGGGTTGCAGTGGGTTGCTGTCGGTGCTTCGGACAGACCGTAGCCTTCGCATATCCTGCCACGGGTCAGCGTCTCAAACTTCACCTTGGTCTCTTTCATAAGCGGTGCCGACCCGGAGATGCAGACCTTGATCGAGGCCAGGTCGTATTTCCCGACCTGTACATCCGGGTGATTGTTAATCGCATTATAAAGCGTCGGGACGGCGGGGAAATAGGTTGGGTGGTATTTTTGGATTGAACCCAACAGGTCATCGATGTTGCGCGGATTGGGACTGAGCACCATTCCGGCTCCCAATGCCATCGAGAGGCACATTCCACACACCATCCCGTAGACGTGGTACATGGGGATGGCCAGCAGGGTGGTTTCCTCGCCTTCCTTCAGCCGAACCATCCAGGCTTTGAACTGGAGAGTATTCGCCACGAGGTTGCGATGCAAGACGATCGCCCCTTTGGCAAGACCGGTCGTCCCGCCAGAGTATTGGAGCAGGGCGGTGTCCTCCGGTTGAACCGCAACCGCTGCGGAGTTGCTTCCGTCCAGCAGATCGTCGAAGCGCAGGTCTCCTGGCTTGGGGGCTTGCTGGTCCCCGCTCACGATCATGGTCTTGATCAGCGTCCTGGGCTGAACCGCCTTGAGGCTGGCATATTCAGACCCAGAGACGAACATGATCCTGACCTGGGCATCGTTGGCTTGGTACTCAATCTCGGGTGGAGCGTAGGAAGGGTTGGTTGCCATGACAATGCCCCCCGCCTTGAGAATGCCGAAATATGCCAGCACAAATTGAGGCGAATTGGGAAGGGAAATCCCAACCCGGTCACCCTTGCCCATCCCCAGTCGCCTCAGCGAATTGGCTACCTGATTGGTGCCCGCATCCATTTCCCGGAAGGTCATGACCGTGCCATCATGGATGGTGCAGGGCTTATCCGGGGTCCTGCGGGCAGATTCTTCAAGGAAATATGGTAGCGGTACCGATGGGTAGGCCAGGCTCGTGGGGACATCCGGATCATAGGATCGGTACCAGGGACGCTTGTTCATGCCCGCAGTATAGTGGAATGCCCAACCGAAGTCAAATTACCTTTGGCCAGTTTCTCCCGCAAATAACTTTCCAATTTCTCCCTGGTATTTTTGTCCATCTCGAACCACCTGATCTGTGGGTCGTCTAACTTGAACCAATTGGCTTGCCGCCTTACGAAAATGCGTGTCAGCCGCCGCATCTGTGTCCTGGCCTCCACCAGGCTCATCCTGCCTTCCAGTACCTCCACGCATTCCCGGTATCCGATCGCGGACAGAGGGGATGAGGTTGGTGAAAAACCGCGATCCAGTAACCCACGTACCTCCGCCAGCAGGCCGTCTGCGAACATGGTATCGATGCGCGCATCGATCCGTTCATATAGCTCCACCCGGGGACGGTGTAGCCCGATCATGATCAGATGGTAAGGACTCGCCCCCTGCTTGCGTTGATCAGAAAACTTCCGCCCGGTGTTAAAGATCACTTCCAGTGCACGGATGGTGCGGCGCAGGTTGCGTGGATCAATGGACAATGCCGAGGCCGGATCGATTATCGCAAGCTTTGTATGGAGCCAATCATTTCCCATGGTTTTTGCCAATTCCTCGAGGGCGGCCCGCAGTTTCGCATCCGGTTGTGTTACGGGAGGCACCCAGCCGTGCGTTACCGCGTGGATGTACTGACCCGTCCCGCCAACAAGCAAGGGTAGTTTACCGCGCTCATGGATATCAGCAATGCTCCTGGCAGCCGCGCGCTGGAACACAGCCAGGCTCCAGACCTCGTCCGGTCCGGCCACATCGACCAGATGGTGGAGTACGCGGGAGCGTTCTTCCGCTGTCGGCTTGGCCGTTCCGATGTCCATGCCACGGTAAAAGAGGCGCGAATCTGCCGAGACGATCTCCCCATCCAACCGTTCAGCCAATTCAATTGCCATTGCGGTCTTGCCGACCGCAGTCGGACCGACAATGACAACGAGCGCTGATTTATTCTCGTCTTCGTTATGAGATGCCCGTTGGAACCTGGAGGGTATTGGTTGGTCAGCCATTGTTATTTAAAAAATGCTCAATATCCGCTTCATCAGCATATTTGCCTTCGACTGCAATCCGGTCTTATTGCCAGATGGAGCCGCTCCCGGGTGATTGATTGTCGAGATTTGTTTCCAGTTTGGGGAGTAGGTCTGTTTGCTCGCAGGGTGTGACCGCAGCTTCGGGGTAGGTAATGGAGAGGAAAAGTGTGCCTCTTCCGCACAACGAAGACCGCCAGTTGGTCCTGGCCGGCAGGAATTTCGATCTCGCCGTGCGAAATGTGTACATATCCTGTCAGGTTGCCAACCCCATTGGCTTTCAGGTGAGCAGTTGTGGCATCTTTACCCCCCTGCCCAACCTTGCGCCTGAGGGTGCTCATACGCGCAATTTCTCCACGAATGTGCGCAGGCGGGAGATCAGGGTATGCCGGCGAGGAAGGGCTTCAAAGGCTAGCTGCTCATAATGGGCAAGCATGATTTGGGTGATGCGTTCGATGGCATATTTTTCAGATACCTGACGAGCCGAGTTTCCCATCTTAAGGCGAAGGTCCTTGTCCAGACATAGGCGGGTCATTTTGGCAGCGAAGGCAGCCTGATTCTGGCTGGCGAGAAGCCCAGTTCTACTGTCCTCGATGATATCTCCAACTCCCACCGAGTGGATACCCAATGCCGGCAGACCGGAGGCCATGGCTTCGATGACCGACAGAGGGTGGACCTCCGTTACTGATGCAGTGACGAACAAATCGCACATCGACAAGAACCGGGGCATAAGCTCGTACTCGATCATGCCGATGAAATGTACGCGATCGGTAATCCCAAGCTGGGATGCCAGTTTTTTAAGGTTCTCTTCCTCCGGACCACCTCCGATTAAAAGGAGGTGAACACGATCCACTGCCTCGGCTGCACCAGAAAAGGAACGCAACAGGAAATCAATATTCTTTTCCGGTCCCAGACGGCCAGAATAAACCAACAGGGTATCATCTGTCGTGAATCCAAATTTGGCTCGACCATCCTCTGAATAAGTCTGCTGGAAACGATCCAATTCGACCCCATTCGGAACGACCTCGATCTGACAGGCGACTCCCAATTTCCGCAGGACATCCACCACGCCGAGTGAGGGGGAAATGACCAGGTCCACTGCCGTGCAGAAGGGAGGCATATAGCTCTGGAGAAAACTATCGCTGATCTCTTCAGGAAGGATAGGCATATAGGCTTGCGCATATAGGTCATACCGGGTGTGATTGGTAAAAACAATCGGAATGTGTAACGGACGGCAGTAACGTAGGGCCAGCCGACCGCTGAGGAAGGGGTGGTGGACATGAACCAGGTCCATGGTCAGCAGCAGGGCTTTGGCTTTACGGCTGTAACGGAAGTTCAAATAGTACCCGGTATCTACCAAGGGTAGACCCGGGGAGCGGATGACGTTCGTCTCCTCATCGGGAAAATCGAGATCCCCGAATGTAAATATGAATACCTCATGCCCTGCCTGTTCCAGGTATTTTTTATTCAAGGATATGTAATGGGTAATCCCGCTCACGTGTGGCTTATAGACATCCACCATCATGCCAATGCGCATCAGGCACCTCGCCTGTAATCCTAAGTCAAGGGAGGGGTACTGTCAAGGTAGGGTATAATTAACCAATACAGGATGTTTCATCCGTTGTTAACATACCCGTTGTGGGTAATCTTTAAAACGAAGGCAGTGTATGGCTAGCGTTTCTCTGACTTTGCCTGTAGACTACTGGCAAAGTTTTTCCCTCGGTAAGCAAGATCTGGAATTTCTTAGCACATATCTATTTGAGAATGAGACCCCTCTTACCGAGAGGGAACTTGTACCGGTCATCGTTAATGAGCGCATCCGTAACGAGCGTGAAGCGCTGGTTAAACAGCAACAGTCCAGCGGTAAGATTTTTTTACCTGCGGAAAATTATACCGTGGGGGAGAACCTGGTCTTTCCGGCTTTGGATTGGAAGATAGGGAAAGTGGTCAACGTTCGTCCCGGGATCAATCCCTCCATGGGTGAATTCAATGTCATCGAAGTTGAATTTGAGGCGGGAAAATCGAAGTTGTTCGCTTCAGGTCTTGCTAGTCATAAACTGAACCAGCCTTTAGAAATTTCAGTAGATGACCAGTTGCTCAACCCAGACAATGTCATCGCGGCCCACGGAACCGGGATCGAACAGAAACTTGAGAAAGCCCTGTCGGCTGATAATGACCTGGTGAAGATAACCGCATGCTGGTTCCCACGTGCCTTGCTGATGGATATCAGTCTCGGCCAGCTGAACCTGGCCGAGGCTGTGCTGGATGAGGCCGGCGGCAGGCCGCTAACCACCGCTGGACTTATTGAACAGCTGGAGATCTCAGGGAATGTGAACCCTAAACTCATTGAGTTCTCATTGAATTATGCCCTGCAGGAAGACGGTCGCTTTGATGAAGTAGGTCCAGCGGGCGAGGTGCTCTGGTTTTTAAAGCGCCTTGAACCCGAGGATGTTCAACAGATCCCTCTACCGCTCCGCTATATTGAGATCCCATACGACCGATCCATTCTTACTCCCCAGATGCTGGCTCTCGAAAACGAATTGGATGATGAATTAGCTGAAAGCATACCCCCTGAGCGGCAATTGGACGAAGTGGTCATCAGCCTGAGTTATCCACATTGGCGGGCGGGAACCCTTCCAGTCTCGGCCCGGGTAAAAGGCCTCTTCCCCACTGCCTTTGAATCACCACATGTTCGCTTCACGGTAATGGATGGACTATCAAAGGAAGAAATGCCTGCCTGGGTAGTCCGTCAGCATGGGTATATTTCAGGGTTAGGTTCGCTCTACGGCAAGTACGGCTTGATCCCTGGTAGCCTACTTGCCGTGACAAAGGGGGAAAAACCCGGGCAAGTGATCGTCACTCCCAAGGCCCGCCGCCCAACCCGCGACTGGGTTCGCACTGTCCTGGTGGGCAGCGATGGTGGAATTGTCTTCGCTATGCTCAAACAGAACCTGACAGCGGAGTTCAACGAACGCATGATCATTGCCGTACCCGATCCTTCGGGCGTAGATGATGCTTGCCAGCAGGTTGCCAAGCATCATTTGACCTTTGAACAGATCGTGGCTGATATGATGCGGGAACTGGTTAAACTCAATGTGCAGGGGCATGTGCATGCCCAGGAGCTGTATTCGGCACTTAACATCCTGCGCCGTTGCCCACCGGGTCCGTTAATGGCATTCTTAACAGCAAATTCTGGATATAAACATGTTGGTGATCTACATTACCGCCTGACCGAGACGGAGGCTGAGAATGAGTGAAGTCAAAAAGATCAGCCTGATTAAGCCGACCCTCCAGACACCCTTCCATATTGACTTCGACTGGTGGCGTGCCAATGATAATAACTGGCATATCGCCCTTCAGAGTCTCTTGTGCCCCGAACATCAGGAAGCCTATGCAAACCTGCCCGAAGGGCAGATGATTGACTGGGTGGACCCTGAATCGGCGGAGGTCCGCCAGCTGGATGGCATTCAGAATACCCTCATTAATCATTGCGCCAAACAACCTGGATTCCTCGATGAACATACTGCCCTGGTGGATGCCATTTTCCGTGTTTTGCTGGTAAACGGCAATACCCCCATGTCAGTGGAGGAACTTGGGGCACATCTCAATCGTCCGCCGGATACCATTTTGAAAACGATCGCAGGACCGCGTATCTATAAGGGTTTGAAGCCATTTCTCACCCAGTAATGGTTAAGCGATTATAGACGCTATCATCCCGATGCCCCTGTAGCTCAATGGATAGAGCACCTGCCTTCTAAGCAGTAGGTTCCGAGTTCGAGACTCGGCAGGGGCGCCTTTGGTCCAACAAAGCCCCCGATGCGGTGGGGGTGGAAAGAACAGGTGGAATATGATAATTGAACGCTTTGGAATAGTGAAATTCAGGGGGGTGGAGGTCACGGTGATTGGTCCTGACCTGAAACCAGGTGAATCAGCTCCGGAGTTTTCTGTCCAAACACTTGACTGGTCTCCTTTCAAGGGTTTGGCGGACACACAGGGTAAGGTGCGCATCATCGCAGCCGTTCCATCTTTGGATACGGATGTCTGTGATCGGGAGACTCGCCGTTTTAACCTGGAAGCTTCAGCATTAAGTAAGGACATTGCCATCCTGGTTATTAGCACCGACCTGCCCTTCGCCCAGAAGCGCTGGTGTGGTGCAGCAGGGGTTGACCAGGTGACCGTTCTATCTGATCATCTTTCAGTTGATTTTGGGTCGAAGTACGGCTGCCTGATAAAGGAAGCACGGATCCTGCGCAGGGCAGTTTTCGTGGTTAACCGGATGGATAAGCTCGCTTATACGGCTTATATGCCGGCACTCGGAGAGGAACCAAGTTACGCCGAGGTGCTGGCTTCTGCCAAGGCAGCTCTGAAATAAGGAGGAAGCTATGTCCATGCTGCTCTATAAGGACCACCAAACGGAAAGATCATTCTCCGGTATCCGCGCCATTGGCTGGGATGTAAGTCTACATTCCGTTGCCTGGAACCCGCCCACAGATGTCTATGAAACCGATGCCAGTTTTATTGTCAGGGTTGAAGTGGCGGGCATGCGCCAATCGGATTTTACGATCGATGTCGAAAACAATTTTCTAGTGATCAGCGGGGTGCGAATGGAATCACCGGAACGGCGAGCCTATCACCAGATGGAGATCCGGTTTGGTGAGTTCAGCTCTTCGGTTGAAGTCCCGGCCGGTGTGGATGTAAGCAAGGCGGAAGCCGATTATGAAGACGGCTTTTTAAACGTGGTCCTACCCAAGATCACCGCTACTAAACTGAATGTCAAAGGCTGACCATTTATGTCTGCGTCCCGTTGGCAAACTGGCCCGTTAGACATTTTTGACTGGCTTCAGGATACCGATACCTCTTTGGGAGAGCTATTCCTCCCGTCCATTTTTACCCGTCTCCAGAAAAAAGAAGGGCCGGAGATGGAAATTGGGCAACCTGCCCCCGTTGAGGTGGATCCTGTTAAATACCCGGATATCATCCCCGTCTTGCCTCTGCGCGGCGTAGTCGTCTATCCCCAGACGGCTGTCCCGCTAACCATCGGGCAGCCGCGTTCGATCAAGCTGATGGACGATATTTCCGCCACAACGGAGAAGCTTGTTGGACTGGTGGCGGCTCGCAATCCCGATTTGGAGGAACCCGATCCTGCAGATCTCTACCAGGTGGGGACGATCGCGACCATTCATCGGCTGTTTCGGGCTCCCGATAACACCATCCGCCTGCTGGTACAAGGTTTGATGCGCTTCCGGGTTGTGGAGTTCGTTGAGACCGAGCCCTATCTCAAGGCACGGATCGAGGTTCTTCCGGAAATAGTTGAGAGCGGGTTGGAGATCGATGCGCTGGCGCGCTCGGCGCGCGATCAGTTCGAGCAGATATCGGGCCTTACTCCCTCCATCCCGCGTGAACTGGTGGCTTCCATAACACACCTTGAAGACCCGCTCCAGACTGCTTATACGATTGCCAATTTCCAACGCATCGAACTGAAGGATGCTGAGACATTACTGGAACTGGATTCGACCAAAGCCAAGCTAGAAAAACTGGTGGACCTGCTGGTCCGTGAGACCGAAGTCCTGTCCCTGGGGGCAAAGATCCAGAACCAGGCCCGTTCGGAGATCGAGAAGGTCCAACGGGAATATTTCCTGCGCGAGCAGATGAAAGCCATCCAGAAGGAATTGGGTGAGAATGACGAACAGGCCGTCGAGGTGGATGAATTCCGCAAAAAGATTGAAGCAGCCAAGATGCCCGAAGAGGCTGGGAAGCAGGCCCGTCGGGAACTGGACCGCTTATCCCGCCTCCCGACCGCAGCTGCGGAATACGGGGTCATCCGCACCTATCTTGATTGGCTGGTGACGCTGCCCTGGTCACAGAGCACGACTGACAATCTGGATATCGCCCATGCCCGCCAGATCCTTGACCAGGATCATTATGGTCTGCAGGATGTCAAGAAGCGTATTCTGGAATTCCTGGCCATCCGCAAGTTACGCCTGGAACGCAAGGATGATAAAGCCGAACCTTCCAAGGATCTCATCCGCCGTGAGCGTGAGGGAGTGATCCTGTGCTTCATCGGTCCACCTGGTGTCGGTAAGACCTCGCTTGGACAGTCCATTGCACGCGCAATGGAGCGCAAATTTATCCGAGTTTCCCTTGGAGGTACGCGCGACGAGGCTGAGATTCGCGGCCACCGGCGAACCTATATCGGTGCCATGCCGGGCCGGATTTTACAGGCCCTTCGGCGTGTTGAATCGCATAACCCGGTTTTCATGCTGGATGAAGTGGATAAATTGACAATGGATTTCCATGGGGACCCGGCCTCGGCTCTCCTGGAAGTACTTGACCCGGAGCAGAATGTCGAATTCCGTGATAATTATCTTGAAGTTGCCTATGATCTCTCGCAGGTTTTCTTTATCACCACGGCCAATACCTTGGAAACCATCCCCCCTCCACTGCTGGACCGCATGGAAATCATCCATCTTTCAGGATATACCGAAAGTGAGAAAATAGCCATCGCCAAAGGATATCTTATCCCAAGGCAGGTGCGCGAAAATGGACTTCGCCCTGAAGAAGTAAACTTCAACAAGGACGCACTCAAGACCATCATTAACCAATATACCCGCGAAGCTGGGGTCCGAAACCTGGAGCGTAAGATCGGCGGGATATGCCGCAAGATCGGGACGCACATTGCCGAAGGAAAGCAACAGCGTGCCAGGATCACAGCCAAGTCGGTCAAGGAATTACTCGGTCACCCCATCTTTCTTGAGACAGAAGAGATCGATACACGCACCTCCATCCCGGGCGTCGTACCCGGCCTGGCATGGACACCCTTCGGTGGCGACATCCTGTTCATCGAAGCTACAAAAATGCCTGGAGCAAAAGGTTTCCAGGTCACCGGGTCCGTGGGTAATGTGATGCAGGAATCAGCCCGGGCAGCACTATCCTATGTCCGCTCCCATGCTGTGGATATCGGGTTGCCGAAAGATTTTTTTGACAAATCGGATATTCACCTGCATATCCCAGCAGGTGCCCAACCCAAGGATGGCCCCTCAGCAGGCGTAACAATGGCAACCTCCCTGGTCTCTTTGATCTCCGGTCGCCCAGTTAAAAAAGGTGTCAGTATGACCGGCGAGATCACCCTGCGTGGTCAGGTTATGCCGGTAGGCGGGATCAAGGAAAAAATGCTGGCAGCTCATCGCGCCGGTTTGAAGACGATCATCCTGCCCAAGCGCAATGCAATGGATATCGAAGATGTACCAGAAGAAATCCGCAAGGCACTTACCTTCATATATGCTGAAACGGTAAACGATGTATTAAAAGCGGCCCTGGAGAAACCTCTGAAGCCCATAAAAAAAACCCAAAGGGCGAAAAAATAATGGCTAAAGTCCTTCTGGCGGATGACGATTTCACCATGGTTTCGCTGCTCAAAACTCTCCTCGGAATGGAAGGTTATCAAGTGACGACGCTTTGGGATAAAAAAGGTGACATTCTGGATAATATTCGCAAGGAAAAACCGGATGTTCTATTAATCGATATTTATCTTGGGGATAGAAATGGAATGGAGATTGTCCGCCAGATTCGCCAGACTCCTGACCTGACCTCGCTTTGCGTCATCATGACATCTGGCATTGATAAAACTGAGGAATGCAGGGTAGCTGGGGCGGACAGCTTCCTGCTTAAACCTTATATGCCGGAGGAACTCTTTACAAAACTCCGCGATCTAATTTCAAAAACCAATGGGTGAAGTACATCTGCGGGAGATCCATTTTCCCGAAGATTATCCTGCTATCCGCTCACTCTGGGAAGCTGCCGGTCCTGGAATACAACTTCGCCGTTCAGATGACCCGGACGAGATATTCAAGAAACTCCGGCGGGACCCTGACTTATTTCTTGTCGCAGAAGCTGATGGAATAATAGTCGGTACTGTGATGGGCGGATTTGATGGCAGGCGCGGCATGGTCTATCACCTGGCAGTGGAAGAAAGTTTCCGCAGCCAGGGTACCGGGGAAATGCTGATGGAAGAATTGGAGCACCGTCTGCGGACAAAAGGCTGTATCCGCTGCTATCTGCTCGTGACCACCAAAAATGACGGGGCCATCCGTTTTTACGAAAAACATGGTTGGAAACAAATGGACGAAGTCTACACGTATGGTAAAGATCTACAGTAGAGCTAAGTAACTAATGAGTGAATCGTAATTACTCCATATTAATTGGGATCGAACGATGAAAAAAATGACCCTTCGTTTTGGCATCCTGACCATATCCGACCGTTCTTCCCGCGGCGAACGTCCTGACCTCTCCGGACCTGCACTTGTCGAAGTGGTGAAGGTTCAGGGTTGGCAGGTGATACGCACTGCGATCCTCCCTGACGACTTGGATAATTTACGCGAAACTCTTTCCAGCTGGGCTGACGGTGGAGAAATGGATGTCCTTATAACCACCGGGGGAACTGGCTTTGCCCCGCGCGATATCACCCCCGAAGCGACGCGCCTGGTCATCGACCGCGAAGCCCCTGGGTTGGTTGAAGCGATGCGCTCGGAAAGCATGAAAAAAACACCTCATTCCATGCTTTCACGATCTGTGGCGGGGATACGCGGGAGAGTGATTATCATCAATTTACCAGGCAACCCCAATGGGGCAGTGGATAGCTTAAAGGTCGTAATGTCTGTCCTGGTTCATGCGGTTGAACTATTGCAGGAAGATCCAGATGCAGAGAGAGACCACTGATCTCTCATGCGGATCTCCCATACCCATTTCCCTCCCTTGCCACGTTCCATTAACTGGCAGTATAATCCCGCCCGCTCGCATTTTCTAATGAGGAAGAACCCATGATTGATGTAAATGATCTCCGAAAAGGCGTCACATTCGAATTGGACGGCAACCTGTTCAAGGTGGTTGAATACAGCCATCATAAACCTGGCCGTGGCAACGCCACGATAAAAATAAAAGCCCGTAACCTGCGCACTGGCTCCAATATTGAAAAAACATTCATCTCCGGCAGCCAGGTCCAGGATGCCCGGCTCGATTTCCATAGTGTCCAGTATCTTTACAACGACGGTGATAATTATTACTTCATGGATCAACAAACCTTTGACCAGCCTGGTATCTCGAAGAATATCATTGGCGAATCAGCTGGGTTTCTGCAGGAGGGCATGGAGTGCAAACTAACTTTCTATAACGGTGAAGCTCTCGATATCGAACTGCCCACCTCGGTGGACCTGAAAGTCATTTATGCGGAAGTGGCCGTCCGGGGAGACACCGCAACAGGTGTGACCAAGAAAGTCAAGGTCGAGACCGGTGTCGAAGTTCAATGCCCGAACTTTGTCAAAGAGGGCGATACCATTCGGGTGGACACCCGGACGGGCGAGTATCTGACCCGCGTGTAATCAAATTCTCCCACAGGTTTAAACCTGCGGGAGTTTGCCATTTTCAAACAACATGAAAACACCTGCTGGAACCGAGTGTAAGTATTTTTACGGCGACTACTACCGCGGCCGCGAGCACGAAGAGTGTCGCCTGGTTGGTGATGGGTGGAAGCGCAACCTGTGTAGCACATGCCCGGTTCCATCGATTAACCGGGCAAATTCCTGCGAGTACATGAATCTCAAAGCCGAACTAATCCGACCGCTGATGTCAGCATTTAAACTTCGTGTTAAAGTGACAGCATTTTGTGACAAGACTCACCGATCAGGATTTGACCCTTATATCGGCTGTGGGGAATGCCATCCTTTCCCCGCTGAATTTGAAATTGGGAAATAGACTTTCCTTTATAAACCATACCCGTAAACGCAATCTAATACAATTCAGAAACTACAAACTACAAACTACAAACCATGACCATCACCCTGCTCTTCGATCTCGATGACACCCTGCTCAACACCAATATGGATACGTTCATCCCGGCCTATTTTAAGGCACTCTCTGCAGCGCTGGCAGACAAGGTCGCTCCGGAATTGATGCTTCCGGCTTTGATGGCTGGGACCCAGGCCATGATGACAAATATGGACCCGGCGGTGTCCCTGCGTGAGGTCTTTGACTCTTTTTTCTTTCCCAAACTTGGATTGGATCGATCCATGCTCCAGCCAGCAATCGATCAATTCTATGACGAAGTGTTTCCAAGCTTAGGCGTGATGACAAAACCTATACCAGCAGCGGTGACGGTTGTAGACTGGGCATTTTCAAAGGGTTATCGGGTGGCGATCGCCACAAATCCCCTTTTCCCGCTCAAAGCCATCCAACACCGCCTACGCTGGGCGGGTCTCCCACCGGAAAGGTATCCCTTTGCGCTGGTGACATCGTATGAGACCTGCCACTTTATGAAAGAATCAGTTGCCTATTATCCCGAGGTGTTGGCACAAATGGGTTGGCCCGATGACCCAGTGGTGATGATCGGCGACGATATTGAGCGGGAAGTGAAACCCACCCAGGCTGCTGGCTTGCCTGTTTTCTTGGTCCGAAAACCAGGCTCAGGGTCAAGGTATCCAACCGATGTTCCACAGGGGACATTGGACGCATTCCCCGCTTGGCTGGAAAACACCGATCCAGAAACCATTAAAGTTAAATTGCTAACCACTCCGGCACTACTGGCTACCCTGCGCTCCACGCCTGCCGCCCTTGCGACGCTGGCCAGTCCTTTATCAGAGGAGGACTGGGGGCGCAGACCCAAGCCTGGTGAGTGGACCCTGACCGAGATCCTCTGCCATTTACGCGACCTTGAGCAGGAGGTATATCTACCTCGGCTTCAAAAGATCCTCAGCGAGGAGGACCCCTTCCTGGCAGCTGAAATGACTGATCATTGGGTGGAGGAGCGTCAATATTCCACCCAAGATGGCCGCCAAGCCCTGGTTGATTTTGTCGTGACCCGCAAAAAAACCCTTGTCCTATTGGACAACCTGGGGGTTGAATGGTCCAGGACTGCCAGACACTCCATCTTTGGTCCAACCAACCTTCTGGAATCAGTCAGTTTCATTACCACTCATGACCGGGCGCATATCCAGCAGATCTGGAAAACGGTCCGGGATGGTTAGCCATTGTTGGATGAAGGTGGGGATCGCCCTTCGTACAAGATAGATGAAACAGACCTTAACCTACCTGACTGTTTAACCAAGGGTCTTTCGTTGCTCACATAATGAAACCACTGCATTTCCTTGACCCAAACCCGGAAGGGCATCCAGCTGTGCTGCTGCTGCATGGTTTGGGGGCAGATGCAAATTCCTGGACCCTGCAATTGCCAGCCTTGATCGCAGCCGGATTCCGCCCGATCGCACCGGATGCACCCGGGTTCGGGACTTCACCATACGACGGACATGGTTGGAACATCAGCCGCATGGCTGCCGAAATGGCTGACCTGATCCAGGAGCTGGGAAGTGTACCGGCGCATGTGGTGGGTCTTTCTATGGGCGGAATCATCGCCCAACAATTTGCCCTGGATACCCCTGCGTTGACCCGCAAGCTCGTTTTGGTCAGTACATTTGCCGTTCTTTTCCCCGACTCACTGAATGGCTGGTTGTATTTTTTACAGCGCTTTATCCTGGTTAATACTATGGGGTTATCTGCGCAGGCCCGGACGGTGGCCCGGCATATTTTCCCGGATCCGGATAAGGCACCATTAAGGGAAATGCTGGCTAAGACGATTTCACAGGCGGACCCACGTGCTTACCGCAGGGCAATGATTTGCCTTGGGCTGTTCAATTCCGTAAAACACCTGGGGGAGATTAAAGCTCCCACACTGGTGGTGACTGGCGAGGAGGATACCACCGTGCCCCCGGACCGTCAGCACTTGCTATTAAAAGGAATCCCGGAATCCCGCCAGGTACTGATACCGGGGGCGGGTCACGCTGCCCCGATAGATCAACCAGAAATATTCAATCGGAAATTACTGGAATTCTTAAGGGAAGAATGAAGATTAAACGCTGGCTTCCTGCCCTGCTTATGATGGTGGTTATTTTTGGGTTTTCGTCCATTCCAGGCAAGGAAATGCCCAGTTTTGGCTCGTGGGATTTAATCGTCAAGAAGGGTGCGCATGTACTTGGTTATGCCCTGCTGGCATTATTATTATGGTATGCCCAAGGCTTCGACCAGAACCGCTGGTGGCTGGCATTCATGCTGGCAGTTCTCTACGCCATCTCGGATGAATTCCACCAGTCCTTTATCCCGGGGCGTCATCCGAGCTGGGTGGATGCACTGGTCATCGATGGGGGCGGCGCTGCATTCGCCTTGTGTGTGGGCTGGCTGGTGCGAAAAAAATATGACAAGGAATATCTTTCCCGCTTTCATTAGCTTGAACCCTTCTCGTTCTACATTGCTGCCGGTGGCAGAGCTATGGCTGGATCATCTCCGTGTGGCGGCAGTTTCGGTTCTCGAAAGCCCAGGATGAATGCACTAACGATTAATACGGCTCCAAGGAAAAAACCGGGTCCGGCAATACAAACATATGCATAATCCAGGGATACAGTACCTCCAGAACTGGAATTGTATGCAATGAGGCGGTAGAGCACGATGTCCAGGAGTGGATGCAGCGCCATGGCGATGAAACCGATCAACGCCAGAATCGCAGGTACCGTCTTCCGGCGGGTAAAGAGAAAGACCGCCCCACCGACTCCAACCAGGATACCCAGGCAGGAGATAATATCGTCCAGCCAGTAAAGGGTGTTATAGTCCATATCATCAGCTCCTTGTTGTTTGAAATAAAACCCGTATAAAAATCCTACGACTCAAGTGAACTGGCATAAAAAAACAGCCGATCAAAGGTAGGCTGTCACTCAAATTCAATCTCCAGGTCCTCATCCGTACCCCACTCTTCCATTTTCTCGATCTGTATATCGCTGAACAACGCCTCCTGCCAGGCAGCCACTCGGTAACGCTTGACCAGCTCAAGCAGGGCCAGGAAAGTGACCACAACCTCCAGACGGGTTGGATCCTTGCCAAGTAGCCCGCGAAAGGTTGCATTCTTGTTTCTACCAAGTAATTCAGCGATCCGTGTTATCTTCTCGCGGATGGTGATACGAGGTGCTGAGATGATTGTTCCGAGGGACTGTTTCTCAGCCTGTTCGACAAAAACACCGACCGCTGCTGAAATCAAGTCTGCCAGGCTGATATTCGAGAGATCCACCCGACCATCGAGTCTTGGAGGTGGAGCTACCCGTAAATAGGTGCGCAGGTTCCTGGTCACCCGATCGTCCAGCCAACTAGCCAATTCCTTAAAACGTTTATAAACCCGTAGTTGGCGAGCCAGCGCCTCACCCGCATCCTCCTCTCCCACTCCCCGTGTCGGGGCCCTAGGCAACAATGCTTCTGATTTGATCTGCAGTAACTTTGCTGCAACAACCACGAAAGCCGAAATTTCTTCAGCCGGAACCGGCATTTCATGTATGTAAGACAGGTATTGGTCGGTGACCTGGGCCAGTGATAGCGCGGTGATATCCAGCTCAGCATGCTCGATCAGCTGCAGGAGCAGGTCGAGCGGCCCTTCGTAAACCGAGGTCGTGACGCTGTAATTTCCGGTCTGGTTGCTGAGCTGAGCCTGGTGCAGGTTGGGTCCCATAAGCAGGCGGGATTATATCATCCCTACCGAGGTTTATCCCCTTGTTTGTAAAGATCGCCGGTGGTGTGGGACAATAAGAGGCTAAGCGGTATAATCGTGACCTATGGTTGACCCTGTTTATCTGGATTACGCTGCCACCACTCCGGTTGATCCCCGTGTGCTGGAGAGAATGTTGCCATACTTTATTAAAACATTTGGCAACCCCTCCTCCATCCATCACTACGGACAACAGGCTGAGCATGCGATCGAAACTGCACGGGAGACGGTTGCGGCGACACTAAACTGCCGCCCGGATGAGATCGTGTTTACCTCCTGCGGTTCAGAGTCGGATAATCTCGCCTTGCGCGGGGCAGCGCTTGGAATGCGGGAGAAAATCGGCACCAACCAGATCATCACCAGCCGTGCGGAACACCACGCCATCAGCAAGACAGCAGAGCAATTGGCCAGACATTACGGCTTCCGGGTAAGTTGGCTGGAAGTGGATAAGTATGGCATGGTTCAACCTGAAAGCGTTGAAAAGATGATCTCCAAGGACACAGCTTTGGTCTCGGTGATGTATTCAAATAATGAGATCGGTACGGTCAACCCGATATCTGAGATTTCCTCGATTTGTCGGGCGCACGGGGTACCTTTTCACACGGATGCGGTTCAGGCGGCAGCTTATCTGGCGGTTGGTGCTCCTTCGCTTGGGGTGGACATCCTGTCACTCGGTGCCCATAAGTTTTACGGCCCCAAGGGAGTGGGAGCATTGTATATCCGGAAAGGAACGCCTATGCTACCGGCCCAAACCGGTGGAGGCCAGGAAGCAGGAATGCGGGCTGGGACTCAAAACGTACCCTATATAGTCGGTTTCGCCGAAGCTCTGCGGTTGACAAGAGGAGAATGTGAACAGCGGACAGCCCATGTCCATCCGCTGCGTGACAGGATCATCGGAACGGTGTTGGAGGAGATCCCTGATGCCTGCCTGACAGGACATCCCGCTCGACGGATGCCCAACCATGCTAGCTTTGCCTTCAAGGATGTGGATGGTAACCTGCTGTTGACCCTGCTTGATGCGGCTGGTTTTGCCTGCTCTTCGGGGTCTGCCTGCAAGACAGGCAACCCCGAACCGTCTGAAGTGATGACAGCCATTGGTCTATCACGCGATTGGGGTCTGGGATCCTTGAGGGTAACGCTGGGGGTAGGAACGACCCCGGCCGAGATCGACCTGTTCCTGCAAACATTGCCCGGACTCGTTGAGAAAGCCAGGTCATTGAAATAACTACCATGGGAACGAAGGTTGCGGTTGCCATGTCCGGAGGTGTGGATTCATCCGTCGCTGCAGCCCTGTTAAAGCAGCAGGGTTATGAGGTCATTGGCCTGATGCTCCGCTTATGGAGCGAAACCGGCAGGGAGGATTCCAACCGCTGTTGTACACCCGACTCGCAATCACAGGCCCGCCGGGTGGCTGCGATGCTGGATATCCCATTCTATGTAGTGGATGCAAGAGGATTTTTTTATTCGACAGTTGTACAGTCCTTTCTGGATGGGTATACCCGGGGGGTTACCCCCAACCCCTGTCTGGTCTGCAACCGGCTGATCAAGTGGGACTTCCTGTACAAGCATGCCCTTGCCCTTGGAGCGGATTATTTGGCGACCGGTCATTATGCGATCAAACAAAAAACTGAAACTGGGACGTGGCAGCTCAGGCGTTCGGTCGACCGCTCGAAGGACCAGTCCTATGTACTACATGTGCTGACCCAGGAAAAGCTTGCGCGGGCGCTCTTCCCGGTGGGTGAGCATCCCAAGCCCGAGGTCCGCGATCTGGCCAGATCCTTCGGATTATCCACTGCAGCGAGGGCTGACAGCCAGGACCTGTGTTTCCTGGCAGGGGAGGATTATCGAGAGTTCTTGCGCCGCAATGCGCCTGGGATCGGCCGTTCAGGACCGATCTTGAACCGCAGCGGGCAAGCACTGGGGGACCATCAGGGATTAGCGTATTACACGATCGGCCAACGTAAAGGTCTTGGCGTAGCCTCTACTGTTCCGTTATATGTGCTGGAAAAGGATGTTGTGCGAAATACACTGATCGTTGGAACCGAAGATGAACTTGGGAGCACCACGCTTCTGGCAAACGGGATCAATTGGATAGCCGGGGAACCACCAACCGGGCGATTTCATGCCGAAGTCAAAACCCGCTACACAGCCAAGGATGCTCCCGCGAAAGTGACTCCCATAGCCGATAGAAAGGCCTCGGTCCTTTTTGACCTGCCCCAGAGGGATATCACTCCCGGTCAGGCCGCCGTTTTCTATATGGACAACGTAGTCCTTGGTGGTGGAATCATCGAGTAATTTGCGTATAGCCAGTCCATGATATAATTATTAGAATTGTGAGGAATATGACTTTTCCTGCCATTCTCTTTGGGCTCGTTCTTTCCACGATTTACGCTTCTGGCTTCCATTTCTGGAAAGGTGGAAACCTGGGTAAATTATTGATCTATATAATCATTTCCTGGCTAGGATTCTGGCTCGGTCATTTTGTTGGGACCCGGATCGGATTGAGTTTTTGGACCATCGGACCGATCAACATGGGAATGGCCACTCTGGGAAGCCTGGTCTTTCTTTTTATTGGAGAATGGTTGAGCCGGGTGGAAGTCAGGAATAAAAATTCAGCTGTTCCCAATAAAAAAACTCCTCCTCGTTAGGAGGAGGAGTTTTTTTAGGTTCAATTGGTGCATTACAGGGGTTTGACGTGCGCAGCCTGCAAGCCCTTGGGTCCCTGTTCAATTTCGAACTCGACCTGCTGGCCTTCCTGGAGGGTGCGAAATCCATCAGATTCGATGGCGCTATAGTGGACAAAAACGTCCGGACCACCTTCGCGTGCGAGGAAGCCGTAGCCCTTCGACGCATTGAACCATTTGACCGTACCGGTCACACGCTCTGCCATTTTTTTACTTCTCCTTACGAAAAAAAAGAATAGGATAGTAGTGTTCAGTATTCAGTG
>Ga0182021_10000962_pt1 | contig 32747 bp, 29 predicted proteins | sample 612E3MmetaG_FD_120493 | JGI IMG/M metagenome (GOLD analysis project Ga0182021, IMG submission 120493) | Permafrost microbial communities from Stordalen Mire, Sweden - 612E3M metaG (Illumina Assembly) | ecosystem: Environmental > Terrestrial > Soil > Wetlands > Permafrost | place: Sweden... | reverse complement strand
TTGAATTTAGGCGCGACAAAGCGCGGAACGGCGAAGCCTGAGCTCCGCGTTGCGCGAAATAAATACTGGTTCTATATTATTTGGATTTCGCGCAACAATTAATATACGGATTCGGTGTTTTCTGTGTTACCCATGATTATTTTAACAAAAATAAACCGTTTTCATACAAAAAATAGCACTTTTTTATTTAATTTATCCGTCTTTGCTTCGTAATATCATATTATACGGAGTCCGTATAACATGGGAAATTTGGCAAAAGAAGTATTTTAGCTAATAATATCTTCGATTTCGAGAAAAATACAGCCGTTTCATCAGACTGTATTTTTCCTTCATAAAGAAAATTCCGGCACGGAATTTTCTTTATTCGGAGTGACAGATATTAAGAAATATCCCCGCCAGAATAAAACTCGCCATCAGGTGGGTCCCGCCGTAACTCATAAAAAGAAAAGGCACGCCGACAACCGGAAGTATCCCCAGAGTCATGCCGACATTGATAAACAAATGGAGAAAGAACAAGGTCGCAATCGCGAAACACAGATACTGCGCAAAAGGGTCTTTCAGGCGGTCGGTTTCCTTTAAAATCGTATTGATGATCAGCCAGTATATTAAAATAAGGAAGAGCGAACCGAGAAGCCCTCCCTCTTCGCCGATTACGGTAAAAATAAAATCGGTATGGCGCTCCGGTAAAAAGTTAAATTGATTCTGCGTTCCCGATAAAAAACCTTTGCCGAAAAACCGTCCGGAACCGACGGCGATTTTCGACTGGATTATCGTGTAACCGGCGCCCAGGGGGTCGGCATTGGGGTTAACGAAAACAATAAGGCGTTTTTTTTGATAATCCTTAAGATGGTTAAATAAAAACGGCGCGGCCGCTATGCCGGCGATAAGTAAAAACACAAAATATCTTTTTTTTACCTGTGAGGCGAACCCGGTTAAAAGGAAAAGAAAGATTAAAATCAGGGCAGTGCCCAGGTCGGGCTGCTTAAGGATGATCAGGCTGCTGAATCCGACTAAAACCAGGGGAACCAGGAAATCTTTCAAAAAACCGCGCTTGCCCTGAAAAGAGAAAAAACGCGCCAACAGAAAGATTATCGCTATTTTCGCTACCTCCGAAGGCTGGAAATTAAATCCGGCGATATTGATCCAGCGCGTGGCACCCATCGCGGTTTTCCCAAAACGTCCAACGATGAAAAGAAGGATTATATTAAAAATATAAAAAAAATACGCGAGGTCATAATAAATACGGTAGTTGACGAAGGAAAAAAATAACAAAAATAACCAGGAAATGATCATCCAGACAATTTCTTTATAAAAAAGGCCCTGGGCGGTAAAACTTCCCCCTTCGTGCAGGCTGCTGTAAATAGCGGCCAGGCTCAGGGCATTAAGTATCGCTAAACAAAAAATTATTGTTTTGGCGGTAGTAAGCCTGAATCGTAAAGGATGATGAGCCGTCATAAAATGCCGCCTTCCCTTGCTTTTTTCAAAATCGCCTTGAACGCCTTTACGGCGATATAGCTTGATTGGCCGTGCTCAAGAAATACGCAAAAAGTATATCGGGGATTATCGTAGGGAAAAAAGCCGAGAAACCATCCGTGAGGAGACTTTCCCGGCCCTACCTGAGCGGTTCCGGTTTTGCCGGCGATCTTCAGATTTAATTCTTTTAGAATATGCGCCGTGCCGCCCTCCCCCTCGACGACATCGCGTAAGCCCGTCTTGACAATATCAATATTGGCGATATCCGCGCCGAGGTAATTCCTTTCGCCAAAACCGGAATCGGTATCCTCCACTTTTTTAAAAAGATGGGGCCTCACTAAATATCCTGAGGTCGCGAACACATTCATCGCCAACAAATTCTCCAGAGGGGTAACCTGGCTCGAACCCTGGCCGATGGCTAAATTGCAGGTATCGCCGTCAAACCATTTACTTTTTAAAACTCTCTCCTTCCATTCTACGGTCGGCATAAAACCTTTCCCCTCGTAAGGCAAATCGATATCCGTAACTGCGTCCAGCCGGAATCGTTTTGCCCACTTTGTTATATTATCGGGGCCGAGCCGTAAAGCGACGTTATAAAAATAAATATTACAGGAGTGCGCTATTCCCTGGTATAAATCCTGGGCGCCGTGAGTATGGAGGCAATGGAAAGACGCGCGGCCGAGATTCATTGTGCCGTTGCAAATAAAAGTGGATGCGGGAGTTATTTTTTTTTCTTGCAGCGCGGCGAGAGCGATTATCGGTTTTATCGTAGAGCCCATCTGGCAAGCGGACTGAATCGCCCGGTTAAGCAGCGGGTGGCGCTCGTCGCGCATTTCCGCTAAGCCCTTACCTTTTAAAAATTGATTGGGATCGAACGCGGGGGATGAAACCATGGCGATGATCTCACCACTCTGGGAATCCATAATAATGACCGCGCCGATGCGCCCTCCCAGTTCATCAAAAACTATTTTTTGCCAACGCGCGTCGATCGTCAGATAGATATCCTGCCCCTTATGGGCTTTTTGTTCGCCTAAAAACCCTACTACCTGGCCCCGGGCATTTATTTCGATTAAATTACCGCCATCCTCGCCTTTTAAATAACTATCGTAATACTGCTCGATGCCGGTAACCCCCGCGTATTCGGAAGGCGCGTAACCATATTTCTTAAAACTCTCATAAAAACTATCCTGCCGCTTCACATATCCTAAAATATGAGAGAATTCGCGGGGATAAGGATAGTAACGCCGCGGCTGCGGGTCGATCAACACATCTTTGAATTTTTCCTGGATCTGGAAAGCTTTTGACTTATCAATGTTGATTGCTACATCGATCGGGCTGAAATAATTAATCAGCTCGCGGCTGTAATTACGTAAAATAATATTGATGTCTGATCCCAGCGCAGCGGCGAGTTCCCGGAATAATGAATCTTTTTTATTTTTTATCTGGCAGGGTATTACCGCAATGTTAAACGACGCGTTATCGTAAGCGAGAGGCAGGCCGTTGCGGTCATAAATCGTGCCTCTTTTTGAACGCAGGGGGATAACCCGCACGTAATTGTTTTTCGCCCGCTCCAGATAATAATTCCCCCGGATAATCTGGGAATAAAAAAGCGCGATAACCAGAATCGTCAGGCCGAATATATACAGGCGGCGGATAAAATAGTAATTCATATTAACCGGAAAAATGCCCGCCTCGCGGCGCTCGCCTCTCGGCGAAGCCGAGGGAGGCCGCGGGCTTTTGACGCTTGCCTGCCGGCATTTTTTTCCCTGCCTGCCCTCGGCTTCCCGTCTCGCCGAAGGCTCGCCGAGGCGGACGCCGCGAGGCGAGCCGGCAGGCAGGCCAGACCGGAAAAATGCGTAACCGCATTTTCCCGGTTAAGCGAAAGCGATACGCTCGACAACGAAAAAAAAGAATAGGGAATGCAAAAAAAAGAGCAAAACAAACAAAGACACTAAAGGAAAAACCGAACCGGCGATGAATAGATTGTTTACGATTATATGCGCGCCAAGCGCCGCCGTAACTATAAAAAATTTCGCGTACCGGTGAGTAAAAACATCTTTGGAGTAGGCAATAAAAAATACCAGCGCGGGAAATTCAAGGGAAGTCAAAAAGAAAGTACCGCAAAGACAGTCCCGCAAATACCCAAGGGCGATTGCGCTGATAAAGGAAAAATTAAACGGGCAATACAGGGCAAGGCAAATAATTCCTAAAAAAACAAACTCAACTTGCAATAAATATCCCCATGGCCGAAAAGCATCTAAAAATAACAAAAAGAGTAGAATGCCAATTATATTAAGTTTTTTTCCTTTCATTTATTAATGAGGCTTCATCGAACGCAAGCGCGATAGCGCGTAGCGTGAGATGGCAGCCGAATTATCCCCGGAGGGGATTTGAAGCTCCGCAAAAAATAATCATCATCCGCTTGCGCGGATGAAAACCAATAGATTATTTGTCGTGTGTTTAATCCAAATCCGCCTCCGGCGGATTTGCCGATAATTTTATCTTACGGTAAACCGTAAGATAAAATTATTTCAGGATAAAGATTTCGCCCAGCAGCGGATTCCCGGCGGATAGTTCCACGTTGATATCCCAGAATAACCCTTCCGAATCTTTTGAAGCCTTAATGACCCGGCCCACATAAATCGGAAACGATAGGGAGGATAGTTTTATCCAAACTTTTTGCCCCATTTCGATTTTATCTTCCGCTTCAACATAGAAAACCTTTGCCCCTTTTAATCCCCCCTTCAGCAAACCGTAAGAAGACTCGCCGATAAAAACCGGTATCGAGCAATCGACATCATCGGCAAGAATCAAGCGCGAATAACTATTCCTGACCTCGCCGAGTTTACCGACAAAATAACCTTCTTCATTTACCGCCAGCAAGCCATCCTTTACCCCCGCGCGTTTGCCGATATCAACGTTGACGATCCGGCGCCAGCTTGAGGGGTTAAACGAAATTATATTGGCCTCGATTAAATCCGCCGCGTGCGCCTCTTTAAATTGAAGGGCCTTACGCAAACGTTCGTTCTCGGTTTGCAGATAACGAAGCCGGCGGATTTGCATAATCAAACCAAGGTTCTGCCTTTTTGCTTCTTGAAATTTAAGCTGATAAGAATACGGGCCGGTAACGATAAGCCGCCGGGAAAAAAACAGAAAAGCGCCCTCGATAAAATTCCTAAAAGGCAGGGTACAGATGATAAGCAACAAGGCTACGATTGTATATTTGGGGATTTTCGTATTTATCACAAGCCGGAAAAATGCGTTTGACGCATTTTTCCGGCTGCGTCCTGCCTACCGGCTCGCCTCGCGGCGAAGCCGAGGGCAGGCAGGGAAAAATGCGGTGTGTTTGTTTTTAAAGTATTTTTAACACCCTGTAACACTATACAAGGGATTATACCACGGAGTCGGCTTATCGACAAGGCAGGAACACGAATGAAAAGGAATAAAATCAAAACAAAAAATAATTAGAAGATTGATTTTTTCCTTAAATGATACAAAACAAGTCTGGCTTAAAGTGTGTTATATAAGACAAAAATGGTCTGACTTAAAGTGTCTTATTAAAGTATCTTAATGAAGTGTTTTACTGGCGGAAAGAGTGTGAGTTTTCACGAACCGAAAAATGCGCGAAGCTCATTTTTCGGTCATCTAATCCGGCGGAGCCGGATTAGGACACGAGGGAAATCTTGGTCAAGAATTTAGGATCTTCTAAAATTTTGCCGGTCCCCAGCGCGACGGCAGTCAGGGGATCGTCGGCAACGAAACATGCCAGGCCGGTCTCATCCGAAATCAACTTATCGATACCGCGCAGGAGAGAACCTCCTCCGCAAAGAACGATTCCGCGTTCCAGCAAATCCGCCGCTAATTCCGGCGGCGTACGCTCTAAGGTTACCTTTGTTGCCTCTAAAATTTCTTTCAAGGGGGCCTTCAACGCCTCACGAATTTCCTCGGAACCAATTCTGATAAATTTCGGCAATCCCGTTATCAAGTCCCTGCCGCGTACTTCCATGGTCAACTCTTCTTCTAAAGGCACTGCCGAGCCGATTTTTATCTTAATTTCCTCGGCGCTGCGCTCGCCGATCATAAGGTTATAGTGTTTCTTCATATGTTCGATGATCGCCTCGTCCATTTCGTCGCCGCCGACCCTGATCGAACGGGCGTGAACCATACCGTAAAGCGAAATTACGGCTACTTCCGTCGTTCCTCCGCCAATATCAATGATCATATTACCCTGGGGTTCGCCGATCGGCAGGCCCACGCCGATCGCCGCGGCACGCGCCTGTTCTACCATGATAACCTCGCGCACCCCCGCGCGCACCGCCGAATCTTTTACCGCTCTTTTTTCCACTTCGGTAATACCGCTGGGAACGGCAATCACCATCCTGGTTCCCAGATGAAAACCCTTCGGCCTTACTCGCTTTATAAAATACTTAAGCATCTCTTCCGTTACTTCAAAATCGGTGATCACTCCGTCTTTCATCGGACGTATCGCGCTCATGCTTCCCGGAGTCCGGCCGAGCATTCTTTTCGCTTCTTCACCGACGGCAGCGACTTCTCCGGTATTTTTATAAATTGCCACGACCGAAGGTTCGCATAAAACAATCCCTTCGCCGCGTAAATAGACAAGCGTAGTCGCCGTACCCAGATCGATACCGATATCGCTGGTAAAATTACCCAACACCGCGTTAATCGCTTTTGAAATAAAATTAAATATTTTCATTATGAAAATAATAACAGAGGCGCTGTCGATTGTCAATAACATTTCGAACCGCAGCGAAGGAAACAATTCCCTTCTTAAATTAAGGAAATTGGGATATCGGGAAATTAGGATTTGGAAATTAGGGTATTGGGATATTCGGCTATCGCCTCTTTACCGTTCACTACTAATTTCCCAATCCCCAAATCCTGATATCCTAATCCCCTAATATCCTCTAAAAAGAAATTCCTATACATCGGGCTTAAAAACCGCCCCCGTAGAAGCCGATGTCACAATTTTAGAGTATCGGTACAAATATCCTGATTTTATTTTATGCCGCAAAATGCTCATCGACCGTTTACGTTTTTTTATTTCGTCGCCGCTTAACCCGGCGCATATTTTTCGCTGCGGGATATCGATGGAAATCATATCGCCGTCTTTAAGATAGGCGATTAAACCGCCGGAGGAAGCTTCGGGAGAGATATGCCCGATGCATGGCCCGCGCGTCCCGCCGGAAAAACGCCCGTCGGTAATCAACGCCGTATTTTTGTGTAACCCCATGCCGATAATCGCGGACGTGGGAGAAAGCATTTCCCGCATCCCCGGGCCGCCGGCCGGCCCCTCGTACCTGATCACCAGCACACTGCCCTTTTTAATCTTACCCGCCAGTATCGCGCTCATTGCCTGTTCCTCGGAATTAAACACAACCGCCCGGCCCTGGAATTTAAGCATCTCGCGGTCGACGGCCGACTGCTTTACCACACAGCCATCGGGAGCAAGATTACCATAGAGTATCGCGATTCCGCCTTCTTTATGATAAGGATTATCCAGCGGCCGTATCACGTCTTCGTCGTAGATATGCGCGCCCTGCGCGATTTTTTTAATATTTATTCCCGAAACGGTGATGTTATCATTAATGACATCACCGTAACGCTTCAAAACCGCCGGTATCCCTCCCGCGCGGTCTAAGTCTTCCATGAAATAATTTCCCGCCGGGTCGATATTCGATATATGACAGGTTTTTTTGCTGATCCGGTCAAAATCCTTTAGCTTCAGCGTTATCCCGGCTTCGTCGGCAATCGCCATTAAATGCAGGACAGTATTCGATGAACCGCCCAAAGCCATATCTACCATTATCGCGTTTTCTAAAGATTTTCTATTGACGATCTTTAAAGGAGTCACATCATTTTTTACGAGCCCGACGATACGCCGGCCGCTTTCATAGGCAATCCGTGTTTTTTTGCTTAAAACCGCGGGAACCGCAGCGCAATAAGGCAGTGACAACCCCATGGCTTCCGTAATGCAGGCCATGGTATTAGCGGTATAAAGCCCCTGGCATGACCCGCAGGAGGGGCACGATTCAACCTCCATGATCCTTCGGTCAGCTTCGCTTAATTGTCCGACCTTAGCCCTGCCGACTGCCTCAAATGTCCCCTTTATCAGCGAAAGACTGCGTTCCCCCTTAAAATGACCGGCCAGCATCGGGCCGGCGGTAACCACAATCACGGGTATATTTATGCGTAAGGCCCCCATAATCATACCGGGGGTGATCTTGTCGCAATTCGTCAAAAGCACCAGGCCATCGAGGCTATGCGCGCCAGCCACGGTTTCGATGATGTCGGCAATCAACTCACGCGAAGCCAGGGAATACTTCATCCCGCCGTGCCCCATCGCGATACCGTCGCAAATGCCCGGTACGCCGAAAATAAAAGGCGTTCCGCCGCCGTTTTCTACGCCGCGCTCGATATAGCGCTCCAGAACACGCATGTTGGTATGCCCCGGAATAAGATCCGTAAACGACGAGGCGATGCCGATAAACGGCCGGTCTAAATGCGAAGCGCTCAACCCGGTTGCGTACAGTAACGCGCGATTGGGCATCCTCTCTAAACCTTTTTTAATCTTATCGGAGCGCATCGTTCCTCCCCCTATAATTAATAGCGGCAAAGCGTCATAGCGGCAAAGTGTCAAAGCTAAATCATTCTGACGCTCTATTCGGACTCCGGCTCGGCGGGCGTATCTCGCCCAACCTTTTCGTAAGTAAAATCTTCTTTATTTTTTTCAATGGCCACGGGTTTAATATATTTTTCTACGATGGTACGCGTATCTTTAATCCGCAGTTGCTCAAACAAAAAATCAAACTCCTCTTCCATCGCCTTTGATATTCGATTTTTTAAATCCCGGCGCAGAGAAAAAATAGCTTTCTTAAACGGCGCGAATGCGTTTTTACGCGTTACATAGATAAACTGGTCGGTGGTCTGGCCGGCCTTGCGTTCATGGGCATAGTTATCGTGCAGCCAATCATAAATTTTTTCTTTTAAGGAAATCGGCAGGTAATCGTAAACGGTATTTTGAAACTGCGTCGCTAAATGTATCTCCGAACATTCTACTTCGGAAAATTTATGGAATGCCTCGTTGGGCAAGGTAGAAGCGCCCTGCTGGACGCACCCCGATAAACCGTATTGGCGCCGGGCCAATTCCGAAAGCTCACGCAGAATCTGGAAATCAATATTTGCTCTGGCGATGGCGCCGTCCGGTAAAGGGATTCCTCCGCTGACCGCTCCGGTTTGGATACTCAATTTTGTTATCCCCTTAACCCCTTCAAGGCAAGCCAGATAACCTTGCATAAAAACGTTTAATTCCTCCGGCGTAGAATTCTTACCGCCGATTTCGCCGATTTCGCCTCCCACGGCAATGAAAATACCGGAAGGCTGAATCTGGCGGATAAACTTTGTGAGGAACGCGCACGTTTCATAATTAGGCCTCTGTTGCGCGGCGACATCTTCTTTTGCCAGCTCAACTAAAGTTGAGGAATCAATATCGATATTATAGAACGCGGCGCCGACCGCTTCCTCAATCAGCTGCTTGATCGCGGTGATTTCGTGGTTCTTATCGTAGTTATAATTTGCCGCGTCAATCTCAAAATGATCGCCTTGCAAGAATACCGGGCCGCTGTAATTTTCCTTAATCGCGGCAAGCAAGATAACGCTTGAATACTCCTCCGGCGTCTGCTCGGTATAATTAATTTCACCCCGGGTAATTTCAAAAATAAAGGCGGAAGCGTTAATTTTTTTAGCCGACCGGAATACCGCCCGGGATAAATCATAGGCCAGCGTCCTTAAATTAATCGCCGGAACGGTAAAACCGCCCACCTCGTTCCTGCCTCGCGCTTCATAAAGACCCTGCATCGAAGAAGGAAAAATGCCAAACTGCAACGCCGCTTCGTAAGCAATCCAATAGCATACGCTTTTGGTGTCCCGTGAATTGCTCAAAACAAGAGTGTCGGCGATATCGTCAATAAACCGGTCGCAAAAGACATCCCGGTCTTTGATCACAAGCTTGCCGCTATCCTGAGCGACGATACCTTCCTGAAAAATTTCTTCTTCGTTTTTAAAAATCATAATGAGATTTAGCCGAACGAGCGTGTATGTCACGCTCAGTGAGGCTGTAATCGAATTACCCCCGAGCAACGCGAGGGGGTATAAGGTATTTTAAAAAATAATCAAGTCAACAACTTAATTAGTTTATAGTAATCTTCAGCTTGAATATCCTTATGCTTAATCGCTTGCGCCAGCGGAACTGACGACATTTGATAATTTTTTATCGCAACGCACTTTCCGCTTTCCCCGTTTTTTAATAATTCGACGGCGTAATTGCCGTAACGCGCCGCTAAAATCCGGTCAAACGCCGTCGGTATCCCGCCTCTCTGGATATGGCCCAGGACCACCTCCCGGGTTTCCAATCCCGTAAGGCCGGTAATTTGCCCGGCGATAACGCCGGCTTTGGCTTTTCCTTCGGCAACCACCACAATCCAGCTGACTTTTCCGCGGACATTGCCTTCGGTAATCTCCTCGGCGATTTTTTCGATACTGAATTTCTTCTCGGGGATTATAGCATCTTCGCAACCCCCTGCCAATGCCGCCCGAAGAGCGATAAACCCGCAATCGCGCCCCATAACTTCGACAACAAAAATACGCTCCAGCGATGTCGCGGTATCGCGGATTTTGTCCAATGCATCGAGAGCAACATTTATCGCCGTATCCGCGCCAATCGACATCTCCACTCCATTGATATCGTTGTCGATGGTCGCGGGAACGCCGATGACGGGAATATTATATTTATCCGCTAAAACATGCGCCCCGGCAAGCGAACCGTTGCCGCCCACAACGATAAGCCCATCGATGTTATTCTGCTCGATGACCGCTACGGCGCGGCGCTGGCCTTGGCCGGTCATGAATTTTTTCGCGCGGGAAGTTTTCAAAATCGTTCCGCCTAAATTTATTATTCCCGAAACCGCACGGCGGTCAAAAATCTTCATATCGTCATTCATCAGGCCTTCATAGCCCCGGAAGATGCCCATGACTTCGATATTATGATACGCCGCTGTACGGACAATCGCCCTGAGACAGGCATTTACGCCGGCGCAATCCCTCGTCAAGACTCCGATACGTTTTATTTTCATATTACTTTATTTTTTTACTTCGTAAAAAAATAACTATCACCCGAAAAATTTGTCAAACGAATTTTTCGGTCGCCTAACCTAACACTGATTTTCGCTATAGCGAAAATCAGTGTTAGGTTAGTTAGGTACCCGCTTCCCAGCTGGAAAGATATTTTTTTTGCTCCGCCGTCAAGGTGTCGATTGCGATTCCCATTGCTTTTAGTTTTAAAACCGCGACGCTATAATCTATTTCGTCGGGGACTTTATATACTTTTTTCGCAAGCACGTCTTTATGTTTTACAATATATTCCGCGCTCAAGGACTGGTCGGCAAAACTTAAATCCATAACCTCCGCCGGGTGGCCTTCGGCACAGGCAAGATTGACCAGCCTCCCCTCGCCTAAAACATTAATCTTTTTCCGGTTTTTAAGAGTATATTCCATTACCATCGGTTTAGCTTCGCGTTTCGCCACGCATAGTTTTTCCAAGGCGGGCAATTCTATCTCGACATTAAAATGGCCGGAGTTGGCTAAAAGTACGCCGTCTTTCATCAGCGCAAAATGCGGTTTGGCGACGACGTTGATATCACCGGTTGCCGTCACAATAACATCAGCCGGCTTAACTGCTTCGCTCATCGGCATAACCCGGAAACCGTCCATGACCGCTTCAAGAGCTTTGAATGCGTCGACTTCCGTAACGATTACGTTGGCGCCCATGCCCCTGGCTTTCTGGGCAATGCCGCGCGAACACCAGCCATACCCCGCGACGACAAAAGTCGTCCCGGCGATCAAGCGATTGGTAGCGCGGATGATCCCGTCAAGAGTTGATTGGCCAGTACCGTAACGATTATCGAAAAGATGCTTGGTATGCGCATCATTGACGGCGACAATCGGGTATAAAAGTTTGCCCTCCCGCTCCAGGGCTTTCAAACGGATGACTCCGGTAGTCGTTTCCTCGGTGCTTGCCCACGGCAATACGATATTCTTATCAGCCGCGTGATTTTTATGGATAAAAGCAATAACGTCCGCGCCGTCATCCATCGTGACCTGAGGATGCGCCATAACAACTTGCCGGATATGGCTATAGTACGTCTTTGAGTCTTCACCATGCTTGGCAAATACCTTTATGCCGTAATCCCACACCAGGGACGCAGCGGTATCGTCTTGCGTCGAAAGAGGGTTAGAAGCGCATAAACTCACGTCGGCGCCGGCTTCTTTAAGAGTAAGCATCAACGCCGCGCTTTCGGTAGTAACATGCAAGCAGGCGCCCAGCGTCACTCCTTTTAAAGGCTTTTCTTTCGCGAACCGCGCGCGGATTAATTCCAGAACGGGCATTCGTTTCAACGCCCATTCGATTCGCTTCTTCCCGGCCTTGCTTAAACTTTTATTTTTTACGTCGTATTTCATTTTTCCTCGTTTTAATTTTGTAACACAGATGATCGCAGATTAAAGGAATCAGATAATCACAGATAATCCAAAACCAATACCGGATAAATCTTACTATCCGCGATTATCAGCTGATTCTCAATCAGTCCCGTTACCCTGAATATAAACATCCAGGTGCGGGACGCCCTGAACCTAAATACATTATTCAGGGTACCAGGGCAGCGATCATCAGCGCTTACTTAAGTATTTTCTTTAGCTCTTTAGCCTTATCGGTATTTTCCCAGGTAAACCCCTCTTCTTCCCTGCCGAAATGGCCGTACGCCGCCGTCTTGGTATAAATCGGCCGTAATAAATTAAGCTCTTCGATGATCCCGCGGGGTGTTAATTTAAATAACTCCCTGATTACTTTGGATATTTTTTTCTCATCAACCTGGGCCGTCCCGAAAGTGTTGACGTTGACGGATACCGGCTCGGCAATGCCGATGCAATACGATAATTGCACTTCGCAAATCGAAGCAATCCCCGCTTTTACGATATTTTTGGCAATGTAACGCGCCATATACGAAGCGGAACGGTCAACCTTGGTCGGATCTTTTCCGGAAAAAGCGCCGCCGCCGTGGTGCGCGTAACCACCATAGGTATCGACGATAATCTTCCTTCCCGTGACTCCGGTATCCGATACGGGGCCGCCGATTTCAAAACGGCCGGTTCCGTTGATAAAGATCTTAGTGCCCTTATCGACCATCTCCTTGGGAATAACCTGGTCAATGACTAATTTTTTTATGTCCTCGCGAAGCTGTTCAGTTTTGACGCTCTCGTTATGATGGGCGCCGATGATAACGGCATCGACTCGTTTGGGTTTTCCGTTTTCGTATTCCACGGTAACCTGCGATTTCCCGTCCGGCCTTAAATAACGCAGGATTTTTTCCTTACGCACATCCGATAAACGCTTGACTAAACCATGCGCCAACATAATCGGCATCGGCATAAGTTCTTCGGTTTCGTTAACGGCTAAACCAAACATCAGCCCCTGGTCGCCGGCGCCGCCCGTATCAACGCCCAGCGCGATATCGGGAGACTGTTCCTGAATCGCCGTAACTACGCCGCAGGTATCTCCGTCAAAACCCATGGCCGGATCGTCATAGCCTATTTCCTTGACGACATTGCGCACGATTTTTGGTATTTCCACGTAACACTTTGTTGTTATTTCTCCGGCAACTAAAATAAGGCCTCGCGTCGCTAAGCTTTCGCAGGCGACTCTGCCGCGGGGATCCTTAGAAAGAACAGCGTCCAATACCGCGTCGGATATCTGGTCACAAACCTTATCGGGATGCCCCTCGCTGACTGACTCAGAAGCAAAAAACGTCTTCATCTGACAACCTCCTTTATTTTTTAATGAGACTTAGCCAAAATCAAGCACCGCGCAAGCGAGCGCAGATTGAGGCTGTAGTCGAATCAATAAAACTAAGTCCTGCCGTTTACGGCAGGCCAAGTTTTATTGCCCCAACGGGGATTGCTGCGCAAAAAAATAACTGTCATTCGCTTACGCGAATGAAAAACGGTGTTTATTTATTGTTTAGTTATCGCCACTTCCGTCCCATTAATCTTCACCGCTATCGTCGGCATCATCTTCGCCTTCGTCATCGGCATCATCTTCATCATCGCAATCGCCATCATGCTCATTGCCGGCGGCAACAATGTTTACCTTACCCGCCGCTTCTTCTTTAACTATAGCGGATGCCGCCGGGGCTGATGCCGCGCCGTCACCGCCGGCGAGGCCGTCTTTAGCCACGATAGCCGAGAATTCTTCCAGTTTAGGTAAATCTTTTAATGAATTAAGCCCGAAATATTCCAGGAATTTACGCGTCGTAATGTAAAGAAACGGCCTGCCGATAACTTCCTTTCTCCCTTCAGTTTTAACCAGCCCCAACTCAGTCAAATTTCTCACCATATTATCAACGTTAACGCCGCGTATCGCCTCAATCTCCATCCGGGTAACGGGCTGTTTATAAGCGACGATCGCCAGGGTTTCCAGCGCCGGCAAAGACAACTTTTGCTTGTTGCGCTCCTGGTACATCTTTTTTACCCACGGCGCGCTCTCCGGAGCGGAACACATCTGGTACCCTCCGGCAACCTTCACTATGCATACCCCGGATCTACGGCCACGGTATTGCTCGACTAATTCATCGAGCGCCAGCTCGATCTCCTTGCGGTCAATATCTAAAATACCCACGATCTCTTTAGGTTCGATAGGTTTCTCGTTGATAAAGAGTAAAGATTCGATAATCGGTTTTATATCTTCGCGGTTCAACGCGCCGCGCGATATTTTCGGCTCAGCGCCTCCGGCGTCTTTATTATCGTTTCCCGCCCCGTCGTGACCCGCAACGGGCGGATTGCCGGAGGAAACAATCGCCGCGACGCCCTGTTCACCGGAAGGACGGTTGTCGCCCTCCGCGTAATTACCGGCGGCGGTATTTTCAGCAATTATATTATCCGGTTCGTCCATATGATTGAGGAAATTGGGGTATCAGGGAATCCGGATTTGGAGATTGGAATATTAGGGAATCAGGGACAGCCTTAATTTCCCAGTCTCCCAATTCCCAAATCCCGATATCCTGATACTCTGACTTTTTATGTTGTTTTTATCAAATTTAATGTTTCTGCCGGTAAACTTCATTCAAAAGATCTTCGGTGGTACTGATATCCGGGCGCGCCCCTAACGCTTTATCAATCATCTCTTCTATTTCTTTGGCGTTATACTGCAACCGTTTTAATATCTGCCGCGCTTCCTGGGCGATTTCCTTATGCGCCGCGAGAGACGAATGCTCTTCTTCTTTTATCAGGGCAAACCGGCCCACTTTACCCTGAAGTGAAGCGATTATCTGCTTTGCTTTTTGTTTGCCGATACCGTCGAGCGCCTGCAGAAAATTATAATCTCCTTCCTCGATCGCCCGCGCGATCAAGGCCGGCGGCTTGCTGAACGCTTTTACGGCAACACGGGGGCCGATCCCGGAAACACTGATGAATTTTTCAAAAAAGTCTTTTTCCAATTCTTCGGTAAAACCAATCAATACAGGGATGGCACGGTTCTTATCGATACTCAGATAATGGTAAACAATAATCTCTACCGGCACGTCGCCGGTTTTATCCAAGCGGCTCAAGGTCGACGATGAAACATTTATTTCATAACAGATTCCCCCTACATCGACAACAACCTTGTTATCCCGCGTTTCAACAAGCTTTCCTTTTATGCGAGAAATCATCTTGCCCCTAAAATTTAGAAAAATGTCATTTTAAATTGAACATTGACCATTTATCAATTATCATTGAAAATAATCTTTTAAATTCTTTCACTTTAAAATGGTAATTGGTAAATGCCAAATTTAAAATTGCCATTATGCTTCCCAGCCGGCCGCGCCGGAAAGTACCCTTTCCATCTTCTTCTCGTGCGAAAAAGCAACTACCAGCGAAAAAGCATCGGCGGTATGCACAGATTTAAACGCCCGGCCCATAATATTCTCGGCCATTTTTTTAACTCTTGCCGAATCGGCGCTGCCGCGCCCGATGAACGACTTCCTCGCCCGCGTCGGTGAATATTCGCGAAATTCAACGCTGCTGCGAAAAGCCAGCAAAGCGATGACCCCCCGAACGTGCGACAATACCCCCAAGGTCGTGGGGTGCCGGTAATGAGAATATAATTTTTCAACGATTATCGCTTGCGGTTTATAGGTACTGATTTCTTTTTCTAAATTATCAAAGATGTGGTGAAGCCGCTGCGGTAAACTTTGCCGGACGCAAGGTTTTATTTCGCCTTCCTTGATTATCTCGATATCCAGGTTACGCACCCGGCAGACTACGTACCCGCAAACCCTGATGCCGACATCGATGCCTAAAACAATCATTCTATTTCCTGCGCTAATTTCTCCATTATTTCATCGGGAATATCGGAATTCTCGTAAACGTTCTGCACGTCATCATGATCTTCCAACGCTTCAACCAAACCCAGGACCTGCTTGGCGCTGGCGGCGTCGATTTTTACTTTCGAATTAGGTATTTTAGTCAATTCCGCCGTTTCCCATTTAATGTTTTTAGCGGCAATCGCGCTTTTTACATTCTCGAAATCTTTCTGCTCGCAGTAAACTTCATATAGAGTCTTGTCTTCGGTTTTTACGTCTTCCGCCCCCGCGTCAAGAGCAATCGTCAGCAACTCGTCCTCGCTTATCGCCGACTTATCGATAGTAATATAGCCTCTTGTGGAAAAAATCCAGGCCACGCTTCCCGCGCCGCCCAGATTAGTGTTACGTTTGGTAAAAATATTACGCACTTCCGCGGTGGTGCGGTTTTTATTATCGGTGAGGGTTTCCACGATTATCGCCACGCCGCCGGCGCCGTAACCTTCAAAGATACAGCTCTCATATATAACACCGGGAAGCTCCCCGGTACCTTTCTTAATCGCCATCTTGATATTATCGTTAGGCATATTGGCCTCTCTGGCCCGGGAAATCGCCGTTCGCAATCTTGGATTGGTATCGGGATTGCCGCCGCCCTCCCTTGCCACTACGGTAATCTCGCGGATTAATTTGGTAAATATCCGGCCGCGCTTGGCATCGGCCGCACCTTTTTTGTGTTTAATCGTCGCCCATTTTGAATGACCGCTCATTTTAGCCCCCTTATTTTTTGCTTCGCAAAAAATAACTGCCATCCGCTTCGTCCCGATGCGTCTGAATATCGTGACAATCTCCTTCGGATATTTTCACGAAACTTTCGGGACTACGCTATCGCTTCGCGGATGAGAAAAATAAATAACATAGCTAATCTACATTTAATACACCGTCGATAATTCAAATTTACTTACGATTTACAGGCCGTGATTTACGCCTTCGTTGCCGACGTTCTGCGCGGCGTTTTTCGCTAACTTGTCGGCTTCGGAATTTTTTTCCCGCGCGATATGGGTTATGGTAAAACTGTCGAAATTTTTTATAATTTTTTTCGCCAGGACAAAGAGCGGATAAAGATTGGCGTTTTTTACCTTATAATTTCCGTTGATCTGCTCGCAAAGCAACTCGCTGTCGCTGAAGACACGGCATTCTTTTTCGTTTAAACTCATTGCGCCGACAAGAGAAAAAACCAGCGCCATGTACTCCGCGAAATTATTTGTCTGCACGCCCAGGGAAATACTTTCCCGGACAATCGCCGCGCCGCCCCGGTAGATTACATACCCGATACCGGATTTACCGGGATTACCACTGGAAGCGCCGTCAATATAGATATCGGTCATTGAATATCCTCCGGGATATAAAGAATCCGCGCGCAGCTTTCGCAGAATACCAAATCCACGTACATCTTGACTTCATTTATCTGCTGGGCGTTGACCTTCATATGGCAGGCGCCGCAGTTCTCGTTGCTTACGGCAGCCATGGCAATGCCGTTTCGCGATTTAAGAAGCTTTTCGTAATAGTCGAGAATACGCTTGTTGACATCGCGGACAAGGGTAGCCTTCTTATCTTCCAATTGTCTTACCTGCGCGTCGATGTCCTTGGCGCGGGCGTCCAGCTTATCCGTTTCGTCTTTGAATTTTTTCTCGTCGGCCGCCAGTTTATCTTTCTCTTCTTTAAGTTTCTTATCGGCGGCTTCTATTTCATCCATAACCCGCAAGATGTCCTCTTCAAAAAGCGAGCTATCCGCCTTAAGCGACACAATCTCGCTTAATTTGGAAGAATATTCTTTGTTGGTTTTTAATTGATAGAGGTGCGTCTGGGCCTTCTTTATACCCTCCTCTTTTGCCGCTAAATCCATTTCCTTATTTTTTTTCTTAACGTGCAATTCCTTGAATTTCGCGTCGGCGGCCGAAAATTCTTTCTTGCTTTGTTCAAACTCGATTTTTATCTTTTCCGAAGTTTCCGGTATCTCGGTTTCTTTCTGGCGGTTAAAATTATAAATTTGCCAATCTACCTTCTGTAACTCCATCAATTTTCGCAATTCATCTTTTAGCTGCATTTTCTCCTTTAAATTATAAAATAGATTTTTTAGTGTCTATTTTGCCGTTGCAAAATCGGATAAAGTTTATTTTTTGCGCAGCAAAAAATAAACTGGGCACAGCCTGACTTGAACAGGCGACCTCTGCGATGTGAGCGCAGCGCTCTAACCAGGCTGAGCTATATGCCCATTTTTTTTCTGCGTCTTCGACGCAGAAAAAAATCCGTGTTGCATTTCGCGTTCTACGCGAAATGCAACCAATGTTTATATTAATTTAATCAGAACAATACGAAAACATATCTTTTTATTCTTTACATTTTTCCTGTATCTTTTACCCCCATCCGCGAAGCGGATGGTAGATAATTATTTTTTGCGAAGCAAAAAATAATTATGGGCCCGCAGGGATTTGCCACTTGTCTTTGCCGGTAACGGCAAAACGCCGAAGGCCACAAGTGCCAAAAATGTATTAGGGCACCGCCCTGCGATGAGTCCTGTAAGAAATATCAAGCCGTCTCATTACAACGAACGATGGGCCCGCAGGGATTTGAACCCCGGACCAATTGATTATGAGTCAACTGCTCTGAACCAGGCTGAGCTACGGGCCCTTTATTTTTCGCTTCGCGAAAAATAATTAGACAAAGATTATAGCAATTTATACGGCTGCGGGCAAGTGATTTTTACCCTTTTATGCTTCGTTTTGGGGTTTTGCGCGCACCCTTCAAAAAACATCTTTTCCGGAACGCCGGCAGGCTCAGGAAGTTACGTCATCGAACCGGTATCGCCGGTCACATAAACTTTACTGCGCCGGGATATACTCAACGCCTTTTTAATCTTGCTTTTATTGACAATAATCCATCCCAATCGAACAAATGCCTCAATCCAGGCATTTCTTAAGAATATCCGGGGGAACTTTAGTCAATATATAATAACAGAAAAAACAATGATTGCCAGCCTTGCCGGGAAATACTACGCCGGCAATCTCCAGGCGTTTGCGGATCGTGCCCAGGCCGAAAGAAAATACGGCGCGAACAAAACGGTTACGGCGCGCGTTGCGCAAAAGATCCTTTACACCGTCAACCGCGATATTGCCGATTTTAAGCGCGGCGAGTTCGTTGGCGTAACCGCAGCAAGGCGAAACATCGCCGTTACTGGAGACAAAAAAAACATTCCCCGGCCCCCGGCAAAAATCATCGGCGAACCAGCGCCGGTTATTCCAGCCGGCCCCTAAATCAGCCGCTTTATTGATGAACGACAGGCCGATCGCGGCGATTTTAATAAAACAGCCGGCGCCGGCAAGGACGGTACGGTTACCGGATAACTTCTTAATCCTCAGGTTGAGAACCCGACTTAACTGTACCAGCTTATTTTTCGTCTCGTTATCTTTCGCGTCGCGCACTGTTATCAGGGAAATTATGTCCGGCCGGTTCCATGCCGCAATCGCTTCTTTTATAAAAAATCCGGTTTTTTTTACATCCTGGCGATGGAATGCGTCAAAACTCAGGCCGATATCCCCGTCATAACCAGCCCGGCGCAATCCGGCCAGCGAGCGTTTTAAATGGTTTTTATCCCGGTACCAAACGCCGTTGGTCATAATCCGGCTAAAACGCATATCTTGATGGACGGCGCGCCGCGTAACCGCCCTGAGAAAATCTATGGCCAGAAACGGTTCGCCTCCGGTGAAACCTACTTTTTTTATACCGTGGTTAGCGCAATCGGCAAGAAATTCAGCGGCGAGGCGGTGGGAAAGATTTCTTTTATTTTCCGTCACGGCGCAGTGAGGGCAACGCAGATTACAGCTCGTGGTAGGAGAAAAAATAACCTCCTCAGGAAGAAAATTCATAGTAGGTTACCGCTGACTTTGTCGGTGAACCCCTTCGCTTCGCTCAGGGGTTCACCGCCTCCCTAAATAGTTATATCTAAGGAAGCGGGATCCCGCCGAGTCGCCATGCAGACGCAGGCGGGAAATTCGGCCATCCCCTTGCAGGGGTAGCTCATTACCCAAAATCTGAAGTCGCGCTCTAAGCGCTCCTACGATTTTGGGTAATTCGGCTACATCCAGCACTAATTTCAGAATGAAATTAGTGCTGGATAAGCCTCATTAAAGTTTAACAAAAAACTCTTGCGATAGCAATATTTTTTGCGATAATAGTAGTAGGTAAATCACATCTATGGAAAGCATAAAAAAGATATTGATCATCTCCTCCGATAAAACCCTGCTGGATGTTTTGCATTTTTGTTTTGACGGCTGGGGCTACGAAGTATTCCTGTGGAAAAGCTACGACGAAGATACAACCGCGATTAAAAAAATCTCTCCGGACGTTATTGTAATCGATATACACTCCGCCCGGACAAGCGACCTTAAAATATGCAACACCTTGAAAAACGACCACATCACGGCATTCACCCCGGTCATAACCTTAATCGACAAACGCCACCTTCGCTCCCACCTTCTGAATCTTAAATACGGCGTCGACGATTACCTGATAAAACCGCCGGACCCGCTCGACTTGCGGATAAGGATTGAAATGGCAATTCGCCGTTCCCAGTATAGCTTTTACGCCAGCCCCCTGACCGGGATACCCGGGGCGAGAGCAATCGAAGAAACCGTAAACGATAAATTGCGCAACAACGCGCCGTTTTCCTTTGGTTATGTCGATATCGATAATTTTAAAGCCTTTAATGATAAATACGGGTACGTAAAAGGTGACCAGGTCATCATGAATATCGCCTACCTCCTTTACACGACTTTAAAAAAATTCGGTAACCCCGATGATTTCACCGGCCATATCGGCGGCGACGATTTTGTATTCATCACTACTCCCGATAAATACGAAACGGTCTGCCGCAATTTTATTTCCGAATTCGACAAGATATCTCCCTTCCACTATAATGAGGAAGACCGAAAACACGGCTTCATTATCGCGCGCGACCGCAACAACGCCTTAAGGAAGATGCCGCTGATGAGCCTGTCCGTGGCGGTTATCAATAAAAACGACGCCAGCGCGATCAAAACAATGCTTGAGATAAACGAAAGAGTGGTAGAGATAAAAAAGTACCTCAAAAAAACCGCGGGGAGTAAATTCATGGCCGACCGGCGCGAACAAACTGCCGAGCTGGCGCTCAGCCCACGCCTGAACGATAAAAAAGGCTTCAGTGACTTTGCCTACAAACCGCTGGGCCAGATTTTGCTGGAAAGAAACCTTCTCTCCGGCGAGCAATTAGATGAAGCGCTGAAGACCCATTGGCGGAAAGGCGTAATCTTCGGGGAAATCCTCAAAGAAATGGGAGTTGTGAAAGAAGACCAACTTCGCGCAGCGCTGGTTACCCAAAACGCCATGCTGCATTGATTACCCCTCCATCGTCTCCTATTCTGATCTAAGCAAAAAATAACTAAAATGGTGGTTAAAAATACGCTCATAAAACTTAGAATCAGATTACCTTCCCTGATTATTTTTGCTATTATCAGCGCCGCGTTCTTGTATCTTCTTCGTTCCACCTGGATGCGCTGGGGCGATTTAATAATCGATACTTCCCGCGAATTATACCTTCCCGTCCAGATTCTTGAGGGAAAAATCCTTTACCGGGATATTTATTATGAATACGGCCCTTTCCCGCCGTATTTTATGGCTGCGGTCTATAATATTTTCGGTATCCACATCAATTCCTTAATCGGCGCAGGCATAGCCATTACTGCCTCGATGTGCTTCTTTATTTATAAAGTATCCCGTTTTTTTCTCGAACGAACGATATCCTGCCTTGTGGTATTAAATTTTCTCTTTGTCTTTGCCTTCGGAAATTACCAGCCCGGCAATGAAGGGATATTCAATTTTATCCTTCCCTACAGCTCCGCTTCTACTTTTTTTATCCTCTTCGTTATAATCGCGCTATTTTTTTTCCTTAAATTCATATCCCGCGGCAGGAAAAAATATCTCTGGCTATGGAGTATATTTTCGGTACTTAATTTTTTTGTCCGGCCGGATATGTTTTCGGCGGTTTGGTTTGCATTTTTTGCGGCGTTGTTGGTCTTTACCCTGAAACAACGGGCAGGGTTTAAACTTTTATGGTACCCTTTCGGTACAATCCTGGCCGCGGCGCTGGGATATTTCTTGTTTTTTGCCGTAACCGGCGGCTTCGATGGATTTAAAGAATCGGTTATTAATACCGTACGTTTCTGGACAAGCGGAAAGTATATTTTCGCTATAAAGATGGCCGGCTTGGATAATATTCCCGGCAATATTTTAATGATTTTTAAATCACTGTTTTTGTATTGCTGGGTTATTTTTTTGCTGGGATTAGGCAGTATCGGCATTACTTCTTTTTTTCGGAAAGAGAAAAATTCACTTTTTCCGGCCGCGGCCGGCATCAGCCTGATACTTTTTGCCTTTCTTTTTTCCTGTCTGCACATGAACATATCCGTACAATATCGCTGCTTGTCGCTACTTTTGCCCTTAGGAGCATTATTATTTTTTATCGCTTCGTTACGCTATGATTTCCATGACCAACGGTTTAAAAAAAATATTGCGCGGTTCGTTTTATTTTCTATTGCCCTGAGCTTGATCCTGCGCATTTTTTTTCTCACCGTTCCGTATTCTTTCGCTTTTTTTATCCTCGACGCGGGGTTAATATGTTTTTATATAATTTTTTACGACTTGGTTAAGGATTTTTTAACGGCTAAAGTTAAATCTTTTTCCCGGCGCATCTTTCTTTTTATATTCTGTTGTTATTTTTTGTTTTTAATGATGCCTTATTGGGCGGTATCGTATGCTAACTATAGCGCGCGAAAAGAAAAAATATCGACCGGAAGAGGCACGATATACTGGGGCGACCCCGGCGGGACAAAAATGTTCAGAGAAACCGTGGCTTACCTAAAAGAAAATACCCCGGCAAATGCTAAAGTTGTAGTTGTGCCCGAGGGGGCGAGTATTAATTTTTTTTCCGGCCGGCGCAATCATCTTAAATATTCGTATTTTACTCCCGTAGCGATATGGACAATCGGCGAGGAAAAAATTATTGCAAGCTTTAAGGCCGCGCCGGCCGACTATATTGTATTGATTTTCCGGCCCACTCGCGAAGCCGGGGCCGGCAGCGCCAGCTTTGGGATTGATTATGCCCGGAAGCTATATGCCTGGATACGCGCAAATTATAAACTCATAAAACAATTCGGCCCCTTCCCCTTTACCCAGCGGACTTTTACCATCAGCACGGCAATTTTTAAGAAAATAAGCCCCTGACAAAAGCCGGTGCTCTTGCCATTAAAAATAGGGCTGGAAAAACTTTTCCAACTGCGCCTCGTTCATCACCTCAACCCTCTTCTCCATGACCTGGCCGTCGTTGAGGTAAAAATATGAATATCTACCGAATTTACCTCATTAATCAAATTGCGTGAAAAAAATCACCAAAATCAATAAATAAATTTCTTTTATAACTCATTGAAATTACTATGGTAAAAACGATTATTAGTGTTATTCTAAAATTATTTAAAAAAAATATACTTGACATTTTTGATAAAATATGTTAAAAAATGTTGTAGAGTGAAAAATTTCACTAAATTATAACTATAAATTCTATGGCCCTCTCGAATAACGCAACTGAAAGAATCTGCCGTATTTTCGGACATCTAAAATCTTTGGAAAAAAATTGCGTTGATTTTGTTTCTTCGCGCGATCTGGCAAAAGCTATTTCTGCCACCGAATATACTGTACGCAAAGATATCAGCTCTTTGAATATTACCGGGCATACACGAAAAGGCTACCAGGTAAAACTTTTAAAAGAAGAGCTCGGGCATAAACTGCAGCTGACCCAAAAACGCAAAGCTTGTATTGTCGGCCTGGGAAGGTTAGGGGCGGCCTTGCTCGATTATGAAAACTTCCAAGAAGACGGCTTCCAAATCGTAGCGGGATTTGATTGCAGTATCAATCGTATTGAACGGATTCACACGCATATTGATGTTTTCGCGGTTAACCAATTAGAAACCATAGTCAAAGAACGCGGTATTGAACTGGGCATAATCACTGTTCCCGAACAAGCCGCCCAGGAAATCTCCGATCAGTTGTGCCGGGCGGGGATAAAAGGTATTTTGAATTTTTCACCGGCTAAAATTATTGTGCCGAAAAATATTATTCACCTGGATATGGATTTTACCAGCGCGCTCAGATTCATCGCGGTACGGTTGTCAATCAGCTGATGTAAAAAATCACACTATTATTTTTCTACGTGCGGGTGCACTTAAAAAAATGATGTGTTCGTTAAATCCTGTTACGCGATAACAGGCCAACCGGCATCGGCTCATCTAAGGAGGTGGACAATGGCTAGAGTTTATAACTTCAGTGCGGGACCGGCGGTTTTGCCGGAAACAGTTTTGAAAAAAGCAGCTGATGAAATGCTGGACTACAAAGGCTGCGGCATGTCGGTGATGGAAGTCTCTCACCGGGAAAAAGTATTTGAAGGTATTATCGCGAAAGCTGAGGTTGATTTAAGGGAAATCATGGGCATACCATCCAACTATAAGGTCTTATTTTTACAGGGTGGCGCGTCGCTGCAATTTGCCATGGTTCCGATGAATTTAATGGTTAAAAATAAAAAAGCCGACTATGTGCACACCGGGATGTGGTCAAAGAAAGCTATTGCTGAAGCTAAAAAATTCGGTACGGTAAATATCGTTGCCAGCTCGGAAAAAGACAAATTTACCTATATACCTAAGCTTGACCCGGCAACATTTTCTAAAGAAGCGGATTATTTTTATATCGTGACCAATAACACAATTTGCGGGACAACGTATAAAAACATCCCTGAGACCGGAAATATTCCGCTTATTGCCGATATGTCTTCTAATATCTTATCGGAACCGGTCGACGTTTCGAAATTCGGTTTGATTTTTGCCGGCGCGCAAAAAAATATCGGCCCTGCGGGATTAACAATTGTGATTATCCGCGAAGATTTAGCGGGAAAAGCACCAGCCACGGTGCCAACTCTTTTAGATTACAAAACGCATATTGAAGAAAAATCTCTTTACAACACTCCTCCCTGTTATTCCATTTATATCGCCGGATTAGTTTTTGAATGGATTAAAGAAAAAGGCGGGCTGAAAGAAATGCAAAAAATCAACCAGGAAAAAGCAAAAATATTATATGACTACCTGGATCAATCGAAAATATTTAAAAGCCCGGTACAGAAGGAAAGCCGTTCGATTATGAACGTCCCCTTTGTCAGCGGCAACGAAGAATTAGATAAAAAGTTTCTTGAGGGCGCTTCCCAGCGCGGCCTGAAAAGTCTTAAAGGCCATCGCTCAGTAGGCGGAATGCGCGCCAGCATTTATAACGCTATGCCCGCTGACGGCATTAAAACCCTCGTGCGGTTTATGGAAGAATTTGAAAAACAAAATTAATGAGGCTTCACCGAACTGTACACGAATTACCACTGATTAAAAAATACGAATTGCCACGAATAGATAAAATTGGTGGTCATTCGTGCGGTTAAATTCGTGGATATTCGTGATGAGCGAAGCGGAATGAGCTTGAGACTTCCCCGGGTCCGAACCTAAAAACGTAAGTATCAGTCAAATCAAGGAGACAAAATGTATAAAATATTGAAATTGGACAAAATATCGCCGGAAGGGTTGGCGCTGTTTCCTCTTGATCAGTATGAGATCGGGACTGAAATCACCCATCCTAACGCCATACTCCTGCGAAGCTTCGAAATGCTTAATATGGAACTAACCGAATCCTTACTGGCCGTAGGCAGAGCCGGCGCCGGCGTCAATAATATTCCCGTAAACAAATGCTCCGAAAAAGGCATCGTTGTTTTTAATACTCCCGGCGCTAACGCCAACGCAGTAAAAGAATTGACGATTGCCGGATTATTGTTGGCCGCGCGCGATATTGTTAAAGGAGTGGTTTTTTCCGAATCCCTTAGAGGGAAAGGAACGGAAGTAGCGGAATTAGTGGAAAAAGGCAAAAAAAAATTCGGCGGCACCGAAATTTTGGGTAAAACATTGGGTGTTATTGGGCTTGGCAAAATCGGCGTGATGGTCGCTAACGCCAGCCTGGATCTGGGAATGAAAGTTATCGGCTATGACCCGTATATTTCCGTAGAATCTGCCTGGAGCCTGGCACGGGAAGTACAGCGCGCTAACGGCTTGGATATGTTAATAGCAAACTCCGATTACATCACTATACATACACCGCTAATCGAAACTACCAAGGGCATGCTTAACGCGGAACGATTCAGCCGCATGAAAAAGGGCGTGCGCATTTTAAATTTTTCCCGGGGAGGCATTGTAAACAACGACGACTTAGGCAAAGCCATTAAAAACGGAATTGTCGAAAGGTATGCCACGGATTTTCCCGATGATGAACTCCTCAACATGGAAAAGGTTATTGCCATACCGCACCTGGGCGCGTCCACCGAAGAAGCGGAAACTAACTGTGCGGTTATGGTAGGCAACCAAATTATTAATTTTATCGAAAAAGGCATTATCAAAAATTCGGTTAACTACCCTGATTGCCACCTGGAGCAAAGTTCTGATTTTCGTTTAGTGGTCATGAACAAAAACATCCCCAACATGGTCGGCCAGGTATCGACAATCCTTGCTAAAGCTAATATCAATATTGCCGAAATGCTAAACAAGAGCAAAGGTGATTACGCCTGTACAATCATTGATATTTCGGACAAACCTGACGACGATACGATAAAAACTATTTCTAATATCGCCGGAGTCGTAAAAGTAAGAGTTTTGAATATGGTCAAATAACTACGGTGCGTTAAAAATGAAGCTCCCCGCAGCAAGCCTCTTCTCCGCTGCATCGCAGCTTCGAAGAAGCGGAGAAGAGTGCGGGGTGTATTCAGCGCGAGGGAGAACTGAAGTCTAACGGGCTTACGCCCGTGGTACCTTTATATATGCCTCCGTGGGGCGACGTCCCGTCCTGCTGTCATCCCCTGCCTAACCAGTCGGGTCACATTAAGCTTTTCTGTAGATAAGGGGATAAGGTTGATAAGGGGACAGCGCCCTTTACGAAAGAGGTAACAAAAAACACAGGCATACTCATAGAGTACGCCATGGGTGAACTAATTCGGCTACCACCTCGCGCTGCGCCCTGCGGGCTTGCGCTCAGTGAAGCCTCATTAGAGGTAAGACTGGAAAAACTTTTCCAACTGTGCCTTGTTCATTACCCCGACTCTCTTCTCCATCACCTGGCCGCCTTTGAAAAGAATAACGGTGGGAATATTCATTACGGTGAATTTCGTGGCTATCTCCTGGGCATCGTCGACGTTAAGCTTGCAGACTTTAAGCTTGCCTTCGTAAGCTTTGGCGACGGCTTCCACGTGCGGCGCGAGCAGCTGGCACGGGCCACACCAGGGCGCCCAAAAATCGAGCAGGACGGGAAGCGGCGAGTTCAATACTTCTTTTTCAAAATTTTCTCCGGTTACGTGCGTTTCCATAATAACTTACCTCCATTATTTTTTATTCTGTATAATACAATTTTACCACCAAACGGCTAAAAGATAAAATCAAAAGCTTTACCACTAAAACTACTAAAATAAAAACAAACCAAAAGATTTACCACCAAGGCACCAAGAAAATAAAACCTAAAGATTTATCACAAAGACACTAAGATTATTGATACTTATTTTTTCTTTGTGCACTTTGTGTCTTGGTGGTAAATTTTTAGGTTTTACCCATGTATCGCAACTATTTTTGTTCTGTAGGCGCAAAGATGGCTGCCGGGCCAATGGACATGCAGTAATTTATTTATCGGGACACAATTAAAATTATGGCCGGCAACGGTCGTCCTTTCGCCGAACCGGCAGTTATAAATTTCGCAAAAATATTTATCGTCAAAGGATTTTTTCAAATGGCGACAGGGGTCATCGAACGCTCCGCAGCACCCGCCGCAGCGCAGGCAACGCGCTTCCCATTCTTCTTCTTTTTGTTTTAGGCATTCCAGATAATTTTCGGCCATATTAAAAATTTACCACTAAGGCACTAATAAAACTAAAAAATTTACCATAAAAATAAAAAGCTTAAAACCAAAAACTTACCACAAAGGCACTAAGACACTAAGATTATTGATACTTATTTTTTCTTTGTGCACTTTGCCCCTTGCGGGAGGCTTCGCACTGGTAAATTTTTAGGTTTTGTTATTTTTCCTCCCGGCAAGCGATAAAAGTATCGGAATGGAAAACAACTGCATCGCCACAGAAAACGCCGCCAGCCAGAAAAGAGAAAAACCATACAGGGTACCCATGGCGAAACTGCCCAAAAACCAGAATAAGCCGTAGCCGGTATTAAAAATACCATAGGCTGAGCCGCGACGGTTAGACGGCACCATATCCACAATCGCCGCGCGCATAATCGATTCCTGAGCGCCCATCCCGATACCCCACAATACCACCCCGATTATCGCGCCGGAAAAATCGCCGCAAAAAGCAAAAGGGGCGGCCCACGCGGAGATAAAAATCGCGATTACCAGCGCGCGCATCCCCTTGCGGTCGAATAAATACCCGAATACCAGGGCGGCGATGGCATCAACCCCCATGGCAATCGAATAAAAAATAGGTATCCAATTATCGGAAACAAGCGCGATTTTTTTAAAATGGAAAGCAATCAAGGGAAAATCGGCGTAGCCGGCGGCAACGCAGGCAATACCGGCAAGGTATATCCAAAACGCTTTCAGGAATCCCTTACTTTCTATTTTCCCATAGTCGGTAGTATCTAATTCACGGGGAACAGGATAAAGAAACCGGGCAAGCAATAGCACGCTAATAGCAAGAATCGCCGGGATAGACAGGATCAAAAAACCGGTTTTATATTCACCTCTGACGTAAAGCGCAATGGCGACGATAATGGGGCCCAGAAGCGCGCCAATCTGGTCCATCGCCTCGTGGATACCGAAACCCCAGCCTCTGCCAACCTGCTTGGTCGCGTACGATAGAATAACGTCGCGCGATGGCGCGCGCACCGCTTTTCCGGCGCGCTCCATGATCACTAATCCGGCGGCAATTTCCCAGCGATTGGCTAAAGCAAGTAAAGGCACCGCGAGCAGGTTAATGCAATAACCCGCAATCGTCATCAACCAGTATCTTCCGGTGCGATCGCCCAGATAACCAAAGAACAGGCGCAGGCCATAACCGACAAGCTCGCCAAAACCGGCAACCATCGCCACGGTTAAGGCGCTCGCGCCCAAAATGCTGAAGTAAGGCCCGATGATACTCCGGGCGCCTTCATAGGTCACATCGGCAAACAGGCTGACAAAACCAAGCAGGATAATAAACCGCATCGCTGATTTTCTGGGGGATTTTACCGGGGCGCCGGCGTTATTATCCGGCAAATCGTTTTGTTCCGTCATAGATTAAGTTAGCGTACCTTTGACAGCCGAATCCACGACAATTAAGGAAACTGGGTTATTAGGAAATCAGGATTTGGATATTAGGGCTTTGGGGGATTAGCCAACGACCCTGATTCCCCAATCTCCCAATCACCAAATCCTGATACCCCGATCCCCTGATATCCTAAAAATAAATTATATACGCTGGATTTAACCCAAAAAAATTACGCATCTCCGATGGCATTCTTTACTACATTAATAAGTTCTTTTGAATCGTATGGTTTTTCCAAAAATGCCTCGATTCCCGTCGCCAACACTTTTTGTTTATAAACATCGTCCTTAGTGCCGCTGCAGACAATAATCGGTATCGCCACGTACGCCATTCGCAGTTTTTCGATAAAACTTAAACCTCCTCCTACCGGCAGCATCAAATCAAGGATTATCAAATCAGGGACGGCGTCACGCACTAACTTTATACCTTCATTAGCGTCGCCGGCGAGCAAAACCCCATAACCATGTTCGGTAAGCCGCCGCGCTACTGTTTTAGCGAGATTATTGTCATCTTCAATAATTAAAATTTTTTTCGACATTGGTCACACAGTCTTCTTGATAATGGCGTCCCGTTGCTCGCCCACCGAAACATAGCTGATTTTGCAACTCAAGAATTCTTCGATTCGCCCGATATAATTCTTCGCTTCCCGGGGTAATTGGTTATAGCGGCGCATATTCTCAATGTTTTTACCCCATCCTTTTATTTTTTCATATACCGGCTCAATCCTGGCCAGATCAAAAGGGAAACTTTTCAAAAGGCGCCCTCCTTGCTTATACTTAACACAAACCTGCAATTCCGCGATCTCATCCAAAATGTCGAGCTTGGTGATGATCATCCGATTGATATTATTAATGATTTTCGCGCGCTTAAGTAAAACCAGGTCGAGCCAGCCGCAGCGGCGCGGCCTTCCCGTAGTGGCGCCGAATTCTTTTCCCTTTTTGCGAAAAAACCCGCCCACGTCATCCACCAGTTCCGTAGGAAACGGGCCTTCGCCTACCCGTGTAGTATAAGCCTTAGCAATACCTACCATCTCGTCGATTTTGATAAAAGGCAGGCCGGAGCCGAGATTGGCATTCCCGGATACCGTGTGCGAAGAGGTCACGAAAGGATAGGTGCCGAAATCAACGTCGAGAAACGTCCCCTGCGCGCCTTCAAACAAATATTTTTTCTTCCGCTGATCATAAAAAAACTCGGTAAGGTCGCATATGTAAGGCGCGAGAATCCGAGCGTAAGCGGCATATTCGTTATAGATATCCTGGAAAGAAAAAGTATTTATGCCGTAAACGTCGCCGAATAAAGAATTCTTTTCATGCAGGTTATCTTTTAACTTTAAGGCAAACGCCTCGGGAGAAATCAAATCAACCATCCGTATCCCGGAACGCGCGGCTTTATCAACGTAACACGGCCCGATGCCCCGCTGGGTTGTCCCGATTTTCTGGACGCGGTTCTGCTCGCGCAGGCCGTCCATAATGCGGTGGTAGGGCATAATCACGTGGGCGAAAGCGGAAATCCTCAAGTTTTTCGACGAAATCTTAATGCCGGCTTTGTTTAAATACTGTATTTCTTCAATTAATACCTTGGGATCGATCACTACACCATTACCGATGGCGCAGATCTTGCCTTTTCGCAAGATTCCCGAAGGGATAAGATGGAAAATAAATTTACGGTCACCCACCACCACCGTGTGGCCGGCATTGTTGCCGCCCTGGAAGCGAACCACAATATCCTTATCCCGGCAAAGATAATCGATAATCTTACCCTTGCCTTCATCTCCCCATTGCATTCCAACAACAAGTGTATTCATATTTTTTTGCTCCGCTTATTTTTTTGCTGCGCAAAAAAATAACTATTTCGAAAAAATGCGCTTTCCGCATTTTCCCGGTTAACCCTTCGACTTTGTTCATGGTTAATTTTTCTGGCTGTATCCAGCCAGAAAAATTAAGGGAAAGCATGCTCGCCAATGGCGGAAAAACCGTAGGTTTTCATATATCTAATTCAAATCCTGATTTTGTTTTAGCAAAATCGGGATTTGAATTAGGGTTGCATCGTAAAAATCTTTTTAGCGATATCGGGATAGCGGGCGACAAACTTAAGCTCATCCTCCACCAGAGGCTTCTGGTTATGAACGTTGGCGTAACGCGCCAGCTCCAGGATACTGCGGGCTTCTTTATCGTCTTTAAAAGTTATTTCCAACTGGTCATAGACATTGGCAAACCCTTTTATCCCGGAATATTCGCCCACGGTGATTTTCCTGCCGGTATCGATGATTTCCGGCTCACCCCGGCCCAACTCCTCGTAATCATAAAGTTCGTAATTTCTCCTGTCCTTGAGAGCGCCGTCGGCATGGATGCCGGATTCATGAGCGAAGGCGTTGGCGCCCACGCCCGGATGGTTAATCGGGATGGGGATACCGAAAGCGTAAGAGGCGTATTTGCTTATCTTCCACGCCATCTTTAAATTTATTTTTTCGTCCAGTTTATAATCCTGCATACCGTTTCCATGCTTGATCGCTAAAATAACGCTGATCAAATCGGCATTACCGGCCCGCTCGCCCACGCCGTTAACGCAGGTGTTGACATATGAATCAATACCGGCATCGTAAGCCGCTCTTGCCCCGGCAAGCGAATTTGCCACGACCAGGCCGAGGTCATTATGGCAATGGACCTCGACGGGAATTTTAATCTTGCCCAGGATAACGGACAAACGCTCATAAATCGTAAACGGCGTTTCGCAGCCGAGAGTATCGCAATACCGGAAACGGTCGGCGCCGGCGGATTTTGCCGCCGCGATAAACTCGATGAGGTATTCGATACGGGAACGCGAAGCGTCTTCCGCGTTGACGCAAACCGACTTCGCGCCGTATTTCTTCGCTGCTTTCACCGCCTCAACCGCGCTTTTTATAATTTCATCATAGTTAAGCTTTCCCTGAAACTTATGCTGGATCATCTGGTCGGACGTCGAGATAGAAAGATTAAGGTGCTTCAGACTGGGAACATTCTTATAAGCTAAATCGACATCTTCTTTTATCGCGCGCAGCCAACCCGACAAGGTCAGATCCTTGATGACTCCGGCCGCCGCCAATTCTAAATTAGCGTTAAGGTAATTTATCTCGTGATTCGTCGTGGGGAAACCGAACTCGCTCTGGGCAACACCCATCTGATCAAGAAAAATGTTAATCATCGTTTTCTGCAGCTTCGACAAACATATTCGCGAAGTCTGTACGCCATCCCGGTTGGTTACATCCAGAATATAAATTTTCGGCATTGCCCATCCTCCCTTACTAATCGGTTCTGTCAAAATCTTACCCTTTTTAACCACTAAGATGGTATGTTAATGTGTCAATCTTCTCCTAAGGGGATATAATTATATCCAAAGGGAGGTGTCACATGATACATACCTACAGGCCC
>Ga0182021_10000961_pt1 | contig 32751 bp, 52 predicted proteins | sample 612E3MmetaG_FD_120493 | JGI IMG/M metagenome (GOLD analysis project Ga0182021, IMG submission 120493) | Permafrost microbial communities from Stordalen Mire, Sweden - 612E3M metaG (Illumina Assembly) | ecosystem: Environmental > Terrestrial > Soil > Wetlands > Permafrost | place: Sweden... | reverse complement strand
TGTGTTATGACTGAGGCCTTGCTTCCAGAACCAACAAAAGACAAGTTTCGTAGGTCTACCCCAAACGTACTGGCCGCGTCTGTGTTTACCAGCCATCCACCAGCCATAGATAATATAACTTTGGTAGCCATCTTTGTCTGTGACGCCTGCTCTGGGTTGGAGTATCCGTCCGGCCCGGCGATCCTCATGCTTTTGAACAAAGGACGATTGCCTTTGGCAAAGGCGTGTGGACGATTCCCGAGAATAATAGTAGGAGGATAAGTCTGAGAAGCAGCAAACGAAAGACCAGCGTCTAGTTTGTCATCGTCATTAGTCCCAATAAACGTGTCAAGATTCTGGCAACCCGCAAGACCTGCCCCAGCCATACCGGCCGTTCCTGGTGTCCCAGGTGTCCCTGGCGTACCCGGTGTTCCAGGGTTACCAGGAATTCCGGGAACCCCAGGAGGACCAGAAGGACCGGCGTCGCCAGTGTCTCCAGTGTCACCTTTAGCAGGCCAGTCAGCAAAAGACGGTGTTCCATCTTCAAGAATAACAAATACTTTGGGACCAGGCATATCTTCGACCTTTCTAAAGTTATTGGAATTAAGCGTCAGGGTCTTGTATTTCTTTCTTTCCCTAACGTTACCGGCTGGGCCAGGACCGCGCTCCCTACCTAATGTGACGTGGACACTGTCACTTGAAAGCCGATTGACTCGAGTTTGTACTACTTCGTGTAACGTGTTACTTTTGGCTCCTCAGTTGGTTTTGCTGGATGGAAGCGATGCCAGACGCTCGTTACGACTCCTCCAATGGCACTGCCAACTGCGACTGCTGAGATTATATATAGCCATGTGTTCATAATTTCCTCTTAACAATTAACAGAATATGCAGAGAATAAACCGGCCCAACCGCCAACATATGGTGCTCTCATTTTGAAACACCTATGATAATGATAGACCGCGTACTGATCTGCCGCATAAATTGCATGCCAGTAGTAAACAACATACCAGTCACAATATCTCGCCGCAGGACCAGCAAAACTACATAATACGCCTTGACTGGCGGCATACCACCATATCGCATCCCAGAGTTGATATGTCTGTTGCCTTGACAAAGTGATGTATGCCACCGGAACCCAGTACCAACCAAGTTGAACACCCGACATTGGAGTAACTCCAGTAATACTCCGATTAGTCACAGGAACAGCGACTTTTGAGTAAGTTACCGTAGGGGTTGTAGGTTTTGTGACAGTCGTTGTCTGCGCAAAGGCAGGAGAAGTTGTAAGAGTCGCCAACATGAAGACGAAAGCCGAAAACACTATAAGAAACTTTTTCACTTTCATAACTTTATTCCTTCGAAAGGAGTTATAGGTATAGGAGGAGGGGCTTATACCTAGCGCATAAGCCCCTCCAACTATTTCGCTCGCTGCTAACAGCTCCATAACTGTAGCAATTGAGTCAGGACTAGGAGTTGCCCCTTCTCTCTAATACTCCCTCACGGGTAATATCACGAACAGGTTTTTTAACTACAGGACGCGATGAGTGTACAATGCTCACTACGCCTTCGGTGTGGACCTTCACCGCCCATCAGGATGGCTGGAGAGGAGTCTCGTAGCACTCTCCACTTGCGTCTGGATTGCTTACCGTTTACTCATCCAGAACCACCCTACGCTCTGAGCCTAAGGGCTATTTATACTCCCTCAGAGGAGTCAGTCAAATCGACGTTTCGGTAGTACTCCTTGTCTTTCTCAGACAGAGTCTCCCAGAACACAATCGCTTCTTTTGCTGACACCGGTTTTTCTGGAGTGGACAAGAATTTCTTGATGTCAGCCATGCTGTTTGGCATACATTCCTCCTAAATATCGAGAGTATCGAGAAGTACGTGAATTCGGTCTTTAAGCCTGTTCATGTCAGACCTAACATAGTTCAATTTACTAACCAAAGGACTGTCTCCACTCGTCTCAGGGTTCGCCATCGTATCTCCATCACCGCCACCTTTTATCGGATGACTGTTGACAAGAAACGCCAGTCGGTCTTCAAGACGTTTGAGAGTCCTCTCAAAATTCTCGATTGTCTCGTCAATTTGAAGAAACGCCTCGGAGACTGGCGAGGACGGACGATCGTCACGGTCACTCTCTGATGTCTCGTTTCGAATTGCCTCATTGTAGTCAGAAGGTCTCACGTGCCATCTCCCGCAGTAGTTAGGAGTTCTTCGAACGACTCTACGCCAGAAGGTTTCCCATCCTGAATAGCCTTGTCCTGCGCTTCCCCATCAAGAAGAGAGAAAGTGTTGGTGAATGCCTTGTTCGAGTACTTCCTGAAACTAGTGCCTGAGGACGAAACCCAGTCGCCAATGAACGCCTTGGTCTGGCTCTCGTTGAACGGATGAAACACATGAACCCTGATGAACTGATCGCTCTCATGCCCCTTACTTGGTTTGGAAAGCGTTTCAATCTCACCTTTGCACCACTCTGCAACTTCCGCCATATTTTCGGCAGTCACCTGAATCGCTTCAGCATACAAGGGATTACGGACAAATCGTTTGGGTTGAATGGTCATGCTAATCCTCCGTTATTAAGGTGAGATCAGTCTTCTTTGTGGTCGTCCTGAATTTTCTTAATGTTTGCATCATCTCGAATGTTGGCACGAAGCCAGTCGTTCTCTTTCTGAATCTTTGCCTTGAGTGACTCGTAGTTCCACAAGGCGTATATTCCAACGCCGATGCCAAGGATAATCAGAGGCTTCTTGAAACTCCGGCTCTTTTCGACAACCTCTACGGCTCCCTCAGACACAACATGACTCATGTTGTAAAGAAGCTTCAAAACATCCTCAAAACCATCAGACATTCCGCCATAGTAGTAAGAAGAGTTGATATCATCAGTTTTGTCCGCATCACCAAGGATATTGACATACCACTCCTTAAGAATAGCAACCTTATGATCGGTCAAAGTCGGTGTTCCAACAAACTCAGTCGGCGTTGTGGTAGACATTATATTTATTCCTCTTCCTTTTGTTCATTTTTTTGTTCTAGCCAGACATGAAATTGTCTAACCCATTCAGCACGGACCCCCGGGGTAATTTTCGGTCCATATTCATATGTCCCATAGCAAACAGGACAATTTGAATCTGGAGGAGATGACTCACAGACAGGACAACACCCTTGTGCAAACCAAAGCATACGAATCGGATGACGCATCCAGAGTTTCTTGTTTCTCCTAAAATCTGGAACCCAAGTCATGCTGGATCGTATGTTGCATTGAAGTCCTCGTCAGACATCGTATGGAATTTATCCTTTTCATCACAAACAATCCAGTCACCATAACCAGCCCTCATATTCCCCTCGGATGTGTGGATGACAAACTCACCAGTACCTGGGTCAAGATAAACTCCATCACCCCCAGCCTTGTCACTACCCTCAGGAACGAGAGTCTCAGGTTCGTTAGCATTTCCGAGAAGCCATGGATAACCTCCACGATTTCGGACCCAGTTGATAACATCAGAAGTCTGTATAGAATTTCCAGACAACCGACGAGCCTCGACAATAATTAGGTTCCTACGGAATACGGCCACGGTCATTCCCTTCGGCAAGAGCGCATAATAGACCAGCCTCGTCTAATGCAGCAGCACGATTTTCATTATTACGAAGAATATAACACTTACATTCGCCGGATCTTTTCTGAGCAGGGCATTTATCATCATGTGCCCATATTGGTTCCATAAGATTGAGAACTCGAACCGCGGATTCTCGACGCTCTTCGGAAGTTGTCATCCGTCATCCTCCATCATTCCAAAAGGATCATCTCCAATCACCAAACCATAGTTGTCAGTGACCAACGGTTTTGGAATGTAATGTGCATGAATCCAGGCAAGCATCTCATCCACGATACCTGACGCACATGATGAGTCGAACTCACCAGCACCAGAAAGATTCTCCCAGCAAGCACTGACAGCACCAGCTCCTGTGCCTATTACCTCGGACAGAGTAGTTGGATCGTATTTAGTACCTGAGAATAACACTGGTTCTTTTTTAAAATGAATAGGTTTCTCAACAAATGGACGCACCATCTCAGGGTTATATCGTTTTAGTGCGTCAAACCATGACCAACCCTCCTGTGCTGGGAGTATATCGTTACCAACATACTCAACAGTAAGACGAAGTGCTTCAGCAAGGTCTCTTGCAGCATCATAAGAAGCAACCGGTTCACTCATGTCTCATCCTTAAAACTTCCAGGAACGATAGCGACCGATGCGTGAGGATATTGCGGCATCCCGTGTCCTTTTGTGACCTTGAACCACCCAATACCTTCCCTGTTGTCCATATAGGTGCAGCCGCCCCCATAGTTTACCGAGTCAAGAATTACGCAAACTACCGGAATTCGAGTCCCAACGATGCCTTCCTCTTTCGCCCAGTACTTGGGAAACTGCGCGTCATCAGCGACAACCGCGGTGCCACGTGTCGCAATCGTCGGCATCCCGTTCCAGAAGGTCTTTTCATCACTCATGCTTTTCCTCCTTCTTATTAATCGAATTAATTGCTGCTCCGACAATCACACCGACTAGCATTATCGCAGCACCGACCAACATCTCAGCCATTAGTCTTCCCCATTTAATGCAGCACGAAGTTTAGCAGGAGTTACGTTGTTGGTTGGATCTTTATCGAGAAGAGCCTTGACACGAGAAATTATTGCTTGTAATTTTTGAATCTCGGCATACGCGGAACCTAATGCACCTAACTCATGTAGTTGCTTGGACCGTTGTTCCTCCTCGATCGAACCCATTAGTCATGTTTTCCTTGAAATGGACTTTCTTTTGCAATAGTTAGAACTGGAAGAGTTTTATCTCGAGTATTGCCATCCCAGTCCTCATGTTCTCTACTAGGATGCCCAACCCGTTTGACACAGAAACTCTGTCCACCTTCTGGTCTATTGGTAACAACTTTGTCACAGGCTAGGTAGTAGTTCTCGCCCTTGTAAGAGATGACTTTTGCATCTAAGTCAGTGAAGCACTCAGGACCAATATCAACAATACGTGGCATCAGTGGTCTCTCTCTTCTCTTCCTCTTTCACGTTCCTCATCGCGCCTGGCATACTTCTCCTGGAAGTAGTCTGGTTCGATGTTAGCCCAAAGGGATCTGAGATATAACGGATGACGAAGTTCTCCGTTGATCTTCATTTCGGCATGCTTAATAACCATGTCTGCATCCACGATGTCGGACGCATCAAGAAGATCAACCATATCTTCTGGCAAATGTTGAGGTGTTTTGCCGGGCGACACCATATAGATCATTGGAGGACGGTAACTGTCAAATCTGACCTTCACTTTGATGAAAGGAAGGCCATCCACACCCTCTTCGACATTTCCATCATCGTCATAAACTTTGGTACGTTTTACAATGATTCCGTCGTTCATCATCTTATTAACTTCGCTCTCAGGAACAACAACAGCAAACTCCCGAACACCACCATCTTTGTGGTACTCAGTTGGGTTACCAGAGAAATTCCTGAATCTTCCCCCAAGGATCCTGACACCTTCCAAACGAATAAGTCTCTCTTCATAAACCATTTTATTACTCCTTGGTAAATTCTTCTAAACCCGGATGTTCGGAATATATCGCAACAGGTATCTTGGCCTTCTCTGCTCTCTTCATACAATCAGCAGTGCCTTTAGATCCATCATGAGGAAATGCCAGACAAATATCAGCACCAGAGTCCACCATTCTCTGATTACGTTTTGGCCCAGCAGCCCTACCTTCTTTACGCCAATCAGCCTCATATGGCTCAATGGTGAACCCGAAAGCCTCACTACAGGTCTCAGCGATAGTGTCAGCGCCATGAGCCCTACCGACAATCACCACAGTGTTTTTGGGAGAGCCAGCCTTCTGCCAAGTTGAGAATATGGCATGCCTTATTACGGCTTTGTCCTTCCAATCTCTAGATCCAGTTATTAGAATTCGATAGGGTTCAGGTTTAGCCACGTGTTTACCCCTAAGGAAGTTTGATTATGACAGTTTTACTAACACAGTTGTTGTCAATCCACTGCCCACCGTGAGACTCACAATTGTTTCCCCGTTTAATGGTGTTAATCCCGAAAACGATAACCACCAAACATATAATCACCGTCACTGTAATCCAAATGGCCTTCATTTTTCGCATCTAGGATCACAATGACAATGGCAGTTCTCGCTACCACACCTTATTTTTGGGTGAACTTCGGGTTGGCAGTCACACATTTTTACGCTTCCTTTGGTTTAGCTTTTTTAGGTTTAAACGAGAAATCCTTTACCATCCCTCGCTCAATCCGTTCAATCATTTCTGGATCGGTGATCTCGAGTTCTACAGGTATGAGACGTCCAGTACCGTCCTGTGCATCAACAAGACCTTTTACACGTACACGTTTTTCGTTAGCCATCGCTACTTCCTTTGACAGGGGAGTCTAAAATTGTTACCGGGTCAACCAATGGCTCACGACCACATCCATAAACACGTGAGTGCATCCCGATGATAGTAACCAATCCTCCTCTTTTACAAGCATATATCTTGCATCCAGATTTGTCCCCAGGTATAAACCCAATCTCAATCAATGTAGGCGTCTCAACTGCCAAGGCCCTCTTGATGACTGGGTTATGTGAATACATGCTGATACCCATCAAAAGTCCTCCGAAATTAGGTCTTACTAGATAGTGACGTTGTCGAATTTCTTGTAAGCATCGAGATAGGTTTCGTCTTTGTCCCCGTTGTACGTAACCTCGTAGTACATCCCGTCAGAAACGGTTGTGCTCACCATCGCCTTGTAGTTCTGAAGAGTCTTGGAAAACCAGACGATGTAGACATCTTCAGCAGTCAACTCAAATTGATCAGTCTTCTCGGCATGCTCGTTGAAGTAGTCAACTATTAAAATCTTGATTTCTAGCAGCAGGTCATTGATCACAGGTTTCCCTTTCGTCATTTCGAATATGGTGTTGAGCCATTCAGCGGAAGGTTCGTGACAGAGCATACAAATGCGAGCAGAGTTGTTAGTTCCAGCGGGGCTAACCCATGCCCAGAAATGGTCACACTTTTCTACCTCCGCGGGAATATCTATACTTTGTTCAAGTTGTCTAGCAGCAAAACCACCATCCCATCTATCAAGGTCATCTTTTGAATTTTCACTCATGTGAGCCACCCACATTTGATATCAACATCATTCTCGTCGTACAATGCCTGTTTGATATCAGATTTTCTCCTGCTCTTTGCCTTCCTACGCAGATCCTCAGGACATGACTCATCCTTGCTAGGATTCTCAATCGCGTTAACCAGAGGGTCCGCAAGTCGAGCACCACAGGTTGGGCAGGGTCTCATTTTTTCTCCTTGGTCTCAAACAACTCTTTGACCATCCAACAAGGCCACCCGGTGGCACAAGCCTCGTGATCCGGACAATCAGGACAGAAAGGGGTTTGATGGTTGAATGTAGCGCCTTGAATTCCACTCGGTAACAGATAATGCTCGTCACCAATACAAAACTCATTGCATTTTGAAAAATGATCCCCTCTGAAGTAGATCATCACCATACCCCAGTGTTCCAAACAAGGATAGACCCATCATCCTCTACCGTTAGACGACGGATATTACCTTCTGCCATACTGAGAGACTCTTTAAGAAGCGTTTTGTTAACGGTTCCGAATATGGTAGGCATGTCTCCATATTTTGAAACCGCACTGGCAATGACCGAATCAGCGAGTTCCACCATCTCAAAGATTTTAGCCACCTATTTCTCCTTTAGTCTGGTGCTACCTGAATATACATAGGACTGAAACTTCCTCGTTCATGAAATGCCGGGTTTTCTTCCATTGTGTAGAATCGACCCGTCTGTCCACGCCATCCAACTTGCCTGAATATAACACTCTTCTCAGGGTCCTCTTTATTATGATCCTCAACAAGAAGGTCTCCGCTGTCAAGCCACCTCATATTTCCTCACTCGCAGTCACTGGAAACGAATTTCTCGAAATCACCAAACTTATTTATCGCTTTGATTGCTGTGTCAGCAAGATTCTCGAAATATGACAGGTCGATCTCGACCTTGTCCATCCCAAGAACTTTGACCATCTCCGCCTCCATCCAGAAGTAACCCTTCGTGCCTGTGACAGCATAACGCTTTCCGTCTGCAACTCGGAAAAGAAGGCCTCCTCCAGATTCTTCTGTGACAGGGACGAACACGCCAGTCTTCCCAACGAAGTGCATACCCTTGTACTCGAACATCGGCTTCTGCACAGCGTCGAAATCCAGATACATCGCTCCCTTCTTAACCGACCTGGGCTCACAATAGTCGTTGAAAGTGAATGGCTCATTGGTGAACAACGCCTTGAAAACATATGGGTGTTGGAACTGAGCACCTACGGCTTTCCACCAATAGTCTTTATCTGACCCAATCTTTGCAATGAAGACAGCGTCATTAACAAGACAGAACTTGGCATACGTTGCTTCATTCTCGAAATCGTAGCCATATTTCTTCCCGAACTGAATGATATCTTCGATAAGTTCCGGAGATGGGTTGGGTATCTTGATCGAATCGGTCTTGATGTGGGCAACTGTATATCCCAACGACTGAACATGCTCTTTGAGATCTATCATAAAGAGAGCACCACGTTTGGCCACGATGTTGTCTTTGTTACGAAGATCCTTGAACGGGTTCTCGAACCTGGCTGATGTCAGACCATAGACGATATTGATGACTATCTTCAAAGCATAAGAAAGAGCCTCAGCATCTTTCTCATCCTTCAAATATGGTTTCAGTCTCCCGTCCAGCATCTTTCGAGCCGAGTCATAGTCCTTGTGCTTGATCGCTATTCGGGCCTTCTTGAGCGCTGAGAAGTTTGGCGTGTACTCCCCGAACAGGTTCAACTCCTCAATGGAGGTAGGGTGCATCGACGCGATGTCAAGCAAGACTACGTTCTCGTAGATTCCCGGCTCTGCGTAGACATACCCGCCTTCACCAACTTCTTCGCCCTTGTAGGTACTCTTCCCCATATCATAGACGTATCCAGGAAACTGCTTACTCAAATCAGTGTAGACAAAACTCCGCTGGGGATATTTGTCATTTCCGAATATGATCTTCGCGGTATGATTCAACGTTGTATGGTTCACCGTAAGACCACTCAACTCAGCAAGAATCTGCCTGGCAACGAAGTCCTGCTTACGATCCTCGAACGTCGCTTCACTGGCTACGACATCGTTAACACAGTATTCTGTAATTTTAGGCCAGTCCTTCTCGTCAACAGGCTCATCCCAAGGGAAGTTAACCTCCATGTGATGAATGCCCAAGTCAATCTCAAACTGCTTTAGCCCCTGCTTTATGGAACTGAAGTCATAGATATCCGCATACGAGATGTCATAGGCCTCACCGAACATGGCACTGTGATCGCCATTGATGATCTTCTGCGAAAGCTTGTAAAGTTGTTCGTTGTTATACCCCATGTAACGGGCGTAGGCAATATGGTTGTCGTACCGACGATTGTTGAACCCAACGAGTTTGAACGCAAACAATGCCTCAACCTCTTGAGCGGTTGGATTAATCATCCTGACAACGTTGCCATCACCACCATATTTCCAACAAAGGACAAAGAGGTTTGGATATACCTCAACATCGTAGAAGACCAGTCGTTCGTCCTGAACAGGATATGTTCTCGTCTCGGCATCGTCGGACTTGAACTTCATCCTCTGAACCATCTTCAATGCTTGTAGAGGCTGGTTGGTACTGTTGTTAGCGAAAGAAATTATCTGTGCTTTCAAGTCGCTAACGTCGTACGCAAGTCCATCCTTGTACGCATCATCAAGGATCTTCTGGATGAAATCGATGGAAGATTTAGTTCCAGAGTGGATCTCCTTTCGCATGTTCCTTGCGATGAAATCACGAAGACTCTTCTCACTTTTGATGGTGTCTGGATGAAGCATCTTCTTCTCCTTGATTGGAAGCCCATTACTGATGTTTTCCACCGGGACATTATTGCATTTTGTCAGTTTTCTTCGAAGAGCCGCGTTACCAGAATAAACTTTGACTTCAATCCCGTCGGAATAGCTAGGACTGAGTTCCGAGGCATCTCCTTCGTAGATATAATGGAGATGGACACCGGCCCCAGATTTACTGAGTTCGGCGTATGTTGCTGGCCAGACACTTGCGGCTTCGAGGTTCCTTTCAAGTGATTTTTCTCCACTGTCATCCTTAAGGTCGAAGTCGATCACGATATGGTTCTCAGGAACTTTGACATAGTGCAGTTCACTGGTGTCGATATCCGACAAAGTTGTCTTGACAGATGACCACCTCTTCTGAGGTGTACCTTCTTCCGAGGCATACTGTGCCGGATATGTCGAACACGCATCGTCAAATATGGAGGTTGTCTCATCCATGACCAACGAGAAAGTTGAGTCATCCTTAGACGGGACTTTGAATGGATGAGCAGTAAACCCTACGTAGTAACTCCGAACTATCGCTCCGTCAATCGTAGTACGATCTTTGAACTCCTTAAAATAGTTCCGAAGTTCTTCACGGACCTTGTATTGAGGAAGTTGCCGCTCGATCCCGGTCTCATTGCAGTACGTCTTGTACAGGGAATAAGCCTGCTTAAGAGTTGTCCCTTCCTGATTCTTGAATATATCGTAGTTGGCCTCAATGAAGTTGAAGAATATATCCGTCTGAAGCATCATCTCAAGCGGACGATATCCGTTGTAGTAGTTCTTACCCATCTCGTAGTAGACCTCGAGACAGTGCTGAGCAATGGCGCCCAACTCGAAGTCAATCTGCGACATCAACGCCTGGTAGTGACGATTCGGAAACTTTGCACCAGATGGATGAACGTCGATCAGACGTCTGATGATCCCCGACTTGGCATCAGATATCTTGACTGGTTGATTAGTCCCCATAAACAAGAAGGCATTAACTCGAGCCGTGTAACTTGGCTTAAACTTCTCATTCATAAGCATCTCTTCATGTGCAATGATGCTATTAAGTTTTGTGTTGTCTTCTATCTTGGACAAGTCACCATCATGCTGGATCGCAACGAGAGGGTTGTTCCTGAACGCCTCAGTAGAAAATGTCCCGTTGTTTGATCCAAGTGCCTTGGCCTCGAACGATGTTACGTAACCATCAAACAACTTCTGAATGATGTTCAAGATAGTTGACTTGCCACTACCAGTAGGACCGTACAGGACGATAAACTTCTGGATCTTCTTCGAGTCACCAGAAACCACAGCCCCAATGGCCCATTCAATCTTGGCCCTTTCCTCTACTGAATATAACGTCCCTACAAGTTCGTCCCATGCACTATGGTCACCAGGGGCCAAAGCATATGGAAGAGAACGGCTAACGTAGTCCGATTTCTTTGTCTCGGTATTAGCGAAAGTTAACTTCTCATCCAGTTGGTGATTGCTATCACTGATGTTCTGCATAAACTTTCGAAATTGGTTCCAACCATTACTACCAAACGAACTAAGATATTTTACGGTGTATGAAAGACCGTTCAAGTTTTTAGCCTCTTCTGCATGACGATACAAATCCGCGTCTACCAAACGCTGCACGTCATATTCATCAGTAGACCAGATTCCACGCTCTTCATCCCAAATAGCGTAGAATCCTCGCCCTCGAACCATCAAATCTTTAGACCTAGCAACAGTAAAGTCGGGATATAACTCCTGGGCTCCCTTTCCTTCCTTCGTGCTGATCTTATAGAAATCCATACACTAACCCCCTATCCTGGAAGCCCCTTTTCTAAGAGGTAAGCCGACAGTTGATACCAGAGTTCTACCTTTCGTTGATCTTCGGCGGCATGGTTTAACGGGAATAGTCCTCCTCTTCCACTTGGTTCATAGGTTCGCCAGATTACTCGGTCCAAAACATCGTCAACTTTGTTAACTGGAACGCCTTCTATGTCGTTATATTTGTCGAGACCCAGATTTTGTATCATGTGCCAAAACCACTCGCGCGGTTCGCCCTCGGCTTCAAAGGCGAACCGCCGCGATAGTGCAATCAACATCTCGAGCATGGAACAGTTAAGACCCATCCAATCAGGATCTACATCTTGGATCTTATCTTCGTCGATGAACTCATACCTAAGATCTATTCCGTCATATTTTCGGTTGTGATCATTCGGAACAAACCAGATAAACGGTTTGTGATAGAGTTGTCTTAGAAGAAACCAATACGTCCTTGTGGAGTGCCTTCGTTGAACCCGAGCAACTTGACCGTAAAGCCACGTGAAATATAACTCATCCAGTGGCTTGTTCATTAGTCATCGTCACCCGCTCTGAATTTTGTCTTCTTGTTATGCCGACGAGTGTCTGAGTGCTTGAAGCCTAGCACCTTCTCCTCGAACGATCCCAAATTCTTGACTACACAGTAGTCATTTTCGAACTTGTCGTTACGAATATAAACGATGTACGGATCGCCAGAGCCATCACCAAATCGAAGAAGGTTGTCATCTCCAAGGATCTCATCCGATTGATCCATTGGTGATTTCCCTGTTTCATCAGTGACCACGTCGTCACCTAGATAATACATCACCTCGATATCGTCAAATTCTCCTTCGTTTTCGTCAAATTCCTCCTTACTGATGACGTAAGGATGCTCAGGACTGCGACCAAGCAACTCCTCTTCGTAGTCAAAGTTGCCATCCAAAAGCGACGGGTTCCCGGTCGTAACAGCGCCAGGAGTCTGATCCCTGACTACGACACTCTCGCCTCGGTAGTCCCGAGCAGCACGAGAAGCCCTAACCTCCCTCATTGTCTCAGTACTTTCACGAATGGTTTTCTCGGCAACGTCTTCGTTCGGAACTCGTACTTTTACTACCGACTCAGGAGATGCGAATTTCCCCCTCTTGTGAAGCGCGTTGTAAAAATGCTTCGCCTCGAGAATCTCTTTCTGAGCAAGATCAGAATACTCAATCTCGAGTTGTTTCTTCGCAAAGAGATAACCCGCGAAGGCTCCGATCCCAAGAGAAACCACGACAGTTCCAGTCACGAACATATAACTTGCTTTTACGTCCATATCAAGCCCTTTCTTTTTTGGTAAATATCTCGCGAAGCAGTCTGGTTTCGGGGGTCTCACGTTCTGACCCTAGCGTTACAAAGCGACCGTCATCAGGAGCATATAGCTTTGTTACCTTTAGGCCTCCGATAGTCAAAGGAGACTTCACAGGCATAGTTCCATCACCGTAACATCTGCTACCATCATCGCGGTGAATCGTGTTGCCCGACGGAAGAACCATCGCCCGCCGAGCATGATTGCATTTCAGTTTCACCGTGAACGATCCTTTTTTTTCTTCTCGATCTTGTCGAAGATCTGCTCGACATTGAAATCAAGAAGAATGGAACCGTTACGACCATTGACGAACTCTCGAGCGTCTGGGTTGTCACCGTCATAAATCCCGAAGTCGACGAAGTTGTCGCCATCCTTACTGACGAGCCAACCAACCACAGCACCCGGAGTTGACCTCTCCATTCCAAGCCGGTCATACACCTCATTCAGGAACAAGTGCCCACGAGCAAGCAGCATATCGTTGCACCAATTCTGCTGAGTCCTGAGAAATACCAGATTATAACTCGGGTGCGGATCCCATGAATCGGAACTCTCATCAAAGAATCGAGCATAAATTGATGCTCCCTGCGGACCGACTCGCTTGACCTGCTTGACTATCGGTTCACCCTTTTTTGTCTCTTCAAGGATCTCGTGGGTCTCGGTACCATATCGGAACTCACGATCCTTGTCTGGACCGAGTTCTCCTTTGACACGAGCACGATACTCGTCGAATCCCTTCTGCAGAACAGAATATGCCGCCATCAGACTCGTATTCCTGGTCGTTAGAATATGGTGCGAACCGGTGAGACATCCGATTGACACCACGCCTACCACAAACGCCGGACCATACAACTTCGTGATAGAGCCAACACCACGAAGATACTGAATCGTGACATCCTTCTGGTAAGCCTGAGTTGAATACTGCTCATGCTCCGAGTAATGCTTTCGCTTGGCTTCATCGAGGTTCTTCGAAGTCTCGTCGACCGTGTCTTCGAGTTTCAGAGTTGCTCGAGAAGCGAGAACCACGGTAGCGACGACACCGATAATGCCGACACCGAAGAGAATCGTAGGGGAGTTCTTCTGGGTGAGAAGGATCGAGCGACCGATCTTCTGTGTTACCGAGTTTGGAATATACTTCACGAGGTTCATTTTTTCTCCTTATAGATATCGTAGATAAACACCCAGCACAGATCGCCGTCTGGACTATACACACGAGTGACTGGCGTTGTTGTCGAGAGGTTGTGCTTAGCGAAATCCCAGGCAGATGTCAACGTTGGGAACGGGATAGGAAGTTGCTCCCCATAGATTTCAGGCCAGACTGCATATTTGACTCTCACATAGTAGTGATCCGAATAGTCCTTTATCTCCATAGGAATCGGCACGATGTCTTCCTGCTCTATATCTCGTCTCTTGTGAGTATTATTTGGATAGCAGGTCTCTCTAATAACCTGCACCCCATGACCGATGTCAACATGAAGAACTTCCGTCATAACATTTCCTAATGATCGATAGGTTCCGGTTTTGGAAGATTCAGAAGATAACCATCGTGAACTCGAGTCACACTGGCGTCAGCATCACGAATGTCCATCCATCCGTATACACCATCAGTAAATGCTGGCGTAACACCAAGAATGCCATATAGATCACTAACTGAGGCAGTCCCAAACTCCTCAATTATCCTGAAAAGACTGTCTAAAGTTTCTTCAGCCTCGACACGACTCTCCAAGATGATCTCGTCGAAGTCAAAGTTAGATCTTGCTCGGCGACTAAGATCTCTGTCTCTCGGGTCTTCACGTCTACCTTCCCTTGGTGTATTCCTAGAATGGATCGGTGGTCTGTCGTAACTATAATGGCCGGAATCAAACGATGACGAACGGTTCCTGCTACGACGACGACCTCCACCACGACCAGAGTCTCCAAGAATCCTTTGGCGTAGCGCTTCTTCTCCGGCGTCATACACCATATCTTTTGCTGCCGGGACAAGAACCCCAAACCAGACGGTTAGCCAAAGAGCCTTAGGATCTACGCCAAGAAGAAACTCTTTGACCTTCCTGCCAACAGGCTTCTTTTTACGAATAACCTCTCCAGTAACAATCCTCTCAACCTTCTTTGGTTCGGACTCTTGTCTTCTCTTTTGGGTGTTGTTAGGATATTCTTCCATGATTCCTCAATCCTGAGTCTTGGCGTCAGTCACTTCATCCTTGACTACACCTCTATTAATCCAAGCGTTATAGTACATATCAATCTTCTTGTCGGTATAGTCCTTAGAAGCGCTGACCGCGATAGCAGTCAAGACCCACGACCCGATTCCGATGATCAATTTCTCTTTTCGATTTTCAGGTGCGGTGTTGTTCTCGATGATCGCCTTCACGATTCTTCTTGTGCTGAAGCCGACAAGGATTGTTACAGACTTTTTGACGGTACCAATTTGGATCATGGCATTTCCTTTTCGTAGGGTTTCGAAATTTAGAGGCAGAAAAATGAGAACCCAGTATCTGTTGGTCTCCGCATAACGGTGGCCAAGACGGTCTCCGCATAACGGTGACCATTCAGATCTCCGCATAACGGTGATCCAGATACTGGGTTCTCATTATAGGACATGTAGTTTGTTGGTCTACCTTATCGGCGGGCCAAGCAAGTCTACCTTATCGGCGGGCCTGCAGATCTGCCTTATCGGCGGATCCAAACACTAATCCTAAAATGAGAACCCTCTGATTACTCATCACAATGATGGGTAAGATGGGGTCCGTCGCAATGACTGACGCCAATCAAGCCTGTCGCAATGACTGACCCAGAGGATTCTCATTATAGGCTATGTTTATTCTGCGATGGGATCACCGCTTTCGGTAAGTTTTGTAAAAGTAAAGCCATTTACAGACGGAATTTTTCCATTCAGTTGCTGCGAAAGATTTCCAGCATTTAAGTCCATTTCTTTCGCCGCGAGGTTCTGACTCGGAAATATAGTCCCGGTTTGATCACACTGAATCGCATTTCCAGAGTTCCCTCGTCGAGGAATTGCGACTTGTATCAATTGAGACGTATGCGGAGATTTCCAATTGACAAGTTTGAATGAATCCACGATCGCTTGATTTCCGTCGTTTTTCTTGAAGATAATAGTACCGGCGACACCAACAACAGCGCCAATTCCTAGTCCAATGTAGAGTTTCTTGTTCTCTTTGAAGTGGTTCTTGATTTTCTCAACTTTAGTATTCATCGACTTTTCTTTCATAGGAATTCGAAATATAAAACCCGTGGGGGTCTCATTATAGGCGATGTTTTTTCTGCGAGACGGGCACATGTTTCGGCATGGATGAGATGCCCTCGGCTGTCGTTTATAAACCTAGCATCCGGAATAGGGCTGAACCCCTACGAAAGGACCCTGTGCTGGTTCCCACCTTCACAGAATCTTACTACTTTCGTTCGAGTTGAGCCTTCAGTGCAGCAATCTCAGCCTCAAGTTCAGAGGCAGTCTTCTCTCTAGGAAGTTCAACCACCTTCTCGACAACTTTCTTTTGCTGATGATCCCTTGTTGGAGGACGAACTGGCGCGTCTGTTCCCGAGATCGACGGCATAGTCAGATCCATACCTTCAACCTTTTTCGCGGTTTCCTCAAATTCTTTCTTCATCCATTCAGGAACAAGACTGTCGAAGAACTTTGCGCCAGCCGTTGGGTCTTCCAGAAACTCGAACACGAGATTGACGAATGCTTCTTTTCCTCGAAACGAGTCACGAAGTTCCTGAGTTTTCTTGACGCCCTTACCGTCGGGAGCCCTTTCGCAGTAAGCCAGGAGAATTGTGTCCTTGATAAAGTCAAAGGCGGCCTTCGTATCCTTTGCTGCTTGAATAGCCTCCAGAACTGCTTGAAGACCGCGTTTGTCCTGGACCTGCAGATCGATGATCTCAACCTTGTCAAAGTTGAAGTAGAAGTCCTCGGTCAGTTTATCTCCGTCAGGCGTTTTGTACGTAATTGTCTCTTTGATCATGTGTTATTCCCCTTTCACTTCGGCCTGTATTGTTTATCGATGTCACGCTTGAGTTTCCAGATATCGAACCTTGTCTTGATCTTGTGGTACTGCTTCTTTCCCTCTTCGAGAGCCACTTTGTCGTAACCGGTCTGGTGAGCGACGTATCCGATAGCGACTATGACGAAGACACCGGTTGAAAGACCACGTCGATCTCCGTGAACAAGAGCCCGTGCGTTCTTACTAACCTTGGCCATTCGGTCAATATGTTTGCGTTCTTTGGCGGCCTTAGCGGCATGATCTGCCATATTCTGCTTGGAGTAAGCCTTCTTGAACAGTTCGTTATAGTCAGAAAGGTTCTCAACTTTGTGGGCGATCTCAGCCTCAAGCAACTTCCGTCGAGTACCAGCGCCTTCTCCGAAGAACATCTCAGCACGTGCCCATTCGGCTGCATCCTTAGCAGCGATTTTACTTATATTCACGGTTTTTCCTCAATCTCTTTCAGGACTTGTCGAAGCGCTTTAGTATATTTGATGCCCTGCTCTTTTGCACGTCGACGAGTTTCTTGTTGAACCCGTCTCTTATTTGGATCGTTGTGATCCGTCATTTGAGGTTCCTTCATATTTTGTCTTGAGTTGGGCAATCCCATGGTCAACAGCCGACTGTTTCCAGTCTAGGTTATGCTTCTCAGCATCAGCGACAACCATAAAGTGCCGCACTACACGGAGTGTTTCTTCTGGTGTAGCATGCTGAATACCCATGTCTGCGATAAGATTTGATATGGCATCCATCTGAATACGATGCTCCTCAGAGGACATTGGAGTCATACCATCGTATGCCGGGTATGCCGATATAGGATCGAATCCGTTCATGATCCAGCCTTTTCAAGTTTGTTGAGGAAATCCCCAAGGGTATAGCCGTGCTCGATAGCGAGTTCGTTGGCAAGGGTCAGGTAACCTCCGAGGGCTACGTTGAGATCCTTGTTCAGTTTCTGGTTCTTCTTGACCAAGACAGTAATCGTGGCAATACCCATAACACTACCAACTAGGACCAAACTCGGCTTTAAGTAAAACCTAACAAAGAGATTCTGTTTGTTTTCTCTCTGAATCCTACGTCGTTCCCTTTCTTTGTAAGATGTATATTTATTTCCATAGTTAACAGGGATCGGTACTGTGTCAGACATGATAATACTCCTTCGTAGGGTTTCAAATATGGTAAGACAAAGAGAAAGAACCCGTGTTAGGGGTTCTTCCTCCTTGAGTCCTCAGTCGAGGGGTGGTGTCTCGCTGGACTCGTCGAAGGTCTCGACGACCACGTCGTCCTCGCCGATGGTGTCGGTGCCGGAGTCGGGTTCAGAGCTCTTTCGCATTCCAGTGATGGCGACGGCTACGCCTGCGGCAATGAAGCCAGCGACGATGCCTCCGACAACCTTGGGGTTGCGGTAGAACTTCTTCTTCACCGGCTCTGACGCCAGTTTGACGGCGGGGAGTTCGGTGGTGGTCGGAACGTTTTCGGCGTCCATGATAATTTCCTTTCTTGTGGGGGTGCTCATTATAGGCGATGTAATTTCTGCGGAGATGACTACGCCGCCATGCATAGGCGTTCAAAATGATAACCGTCGGCTTGATCCTTAAGACCGTTAAGTTGCCGTGAGATATTGCTCTCAGAAATCTCCATTGCAAAAGCCGCTGATCGTTGCGATGTAAAGACGTTTCCAGTCTCGATACAACGAACAACCCAGGATGGAGGACCTTGACGTTCTGATGCAAAATATGAGACCTGGTTCAGGGTCGCGTTCTTCCCCAGCACGATCGAATCACGCTGGGCCTCCACGATCGAATCACGGAGGATAGTTGATCCTGAACTGGATCTCATTATAAGGAATGTAATTCCTGCGACAACCAAACATCCTGCCCCAGCAATATAAACCGTCTTGTTCTCCTGCAAGTGTTTCTTAATCTTCTCAACGTGTTGATTCATTATCTCTTCTATTTTTTAGTTAACTCGGTAGTAGTCCCTCACTGGGGCTATGTGAAATCCTATCGAGATGCAGGGACGCTGATCTTCGGACAAGCATGCCGAGAACTCCAACTCCAACTTAGTCTCGACTCTCCATCCAACCTCTTCAGAATATGCGGTCGGCGCGAGTCCTATCTTGTCGTAGAAATCGCTTAGAGATGCGTAGTCATCGCTGATGAGTTTGTAGTTGATGTCGTTTTGAGCCTTCTTCAAAGTCTCATAAGCACTTTTGAAGTAACGACCGGAGAACTGGTCATAACAGAGAACCTCACCATTCCCCGTTATGATCACCTCACGCCCACCTACGGGATCTCGATCTACATGATCTTGGGCAATTTCATCGCGTATCTTTTGTTCTTTCACATCACCAACTCGCTCAATTACTTTGTCTTTGTACTCGGCGATAGCCTTCTCAGATATAGAAAACGCAGCCGCTACGGCAGCAGCACGACGTGACCCGATGCGATTCGCCCCAACTACACACACGATGGTCATCAGACAACTACCCGCCGACGGAATATAAAGTTTCCACACAAGTTTAAACTCATCCTTAAACTCGATATGACGTGAATTCTTGTAGATGGCCAGTCGTTCTTTCTCGTGTTCGATAACCTCGGCGGCCTTGAATGTCGCCTTACCTGTCAGGAACGCAGTTGTCAGAGTTCCTGTGACCGCAACAATAGTTAGAATCGCTGGAGAGTTATCGGCGATGAGTTTCTCGGCATGCTTGGCTATCGAACTTATGGACATATTATGCTCCTTGTTTATTTCTCAACGGAGGCTCTAAAGGAGGCTTATCGGAGCCAGGACAAATTGCAGAACCTATATGTATGCACTCGCAATACTCCATTAACGAGATCACGAATATGGTGGCAGTATGAGCAACGACCTGATGGAACGGACTCAGTTGATGTCATCGCTGTCGACGCATCTCACGGACGAATATCCAAATGAGCCAAAAACCACATGTAATGCAAACCATGCAGACGTCAAAGATGAAACGCCAAAAACCATATTTCTTGGGCTCGACATAACGATAGGGCATGACTACTCCTTTCAAAAATGAGAGACAAATAAAAAGGGTGAGGGGATGCGGATTCGCTTGCGCGGATCTTTTGCTATGGGAACCGGTGGGGGTTCTGACAACATCTCTCTCATTAGAGGACATGTAATTCCTGCGAGAGGCAAAATTAAAGAAGAGCATTTCTAATCGTTCGGTATCAACAAACTGCATCCGTGGTTAACGGGTAGTGTTCATTCAAACGTTGTAGTTTAATGTCCTTCTCATTCTATGCCATGTAAATTGTGCGAGGCAAACCTAAAGTCCTTGTGGGACGATAGGTCTGAACTCTAGCTCTCGGTCTTGATCTGGTTCTTCTTGGCTTTGCGTCGAGCTCTGACTTTCTGAATCTGCTCGAAGGCAAATGCCACCAGTACAACTCCGGTAAGAAGTCCTGCCGATGTGGCAAGAGTTTCTGCGTAGTCTTTTACAAGTGTTTTGCCAAAGCTGATTTCGTCAGTCTCGGGGGTCTCGATGGGGTCCATGATTTCTCCTTATAAAGTGGGGTCTAGGGGTTCATTATAGGGCGTGTAATTTTTGCGAAAACAAGACGCCTTGCAAGGGCATCTTGCCTTTGAGCGTTCTAGTGAGGAACGTCAGTGCGGGGTGGTGGAAAGCAGCAGGTTGGTGAATAGTATTAATCCGAATAACATCAGTATGATGAATGCCGGAATGAACATAAACGCTCCAACCACTTTCGCAAAAACCTTCATTTCTTTTCCTTTCGTAGGGGCTGCTCATTATAGGGGATGTAATTCTCACGAAAGGCAAAAAATGAGAAGGAATATCGCGATCGATTTATGTTTTGCGCGTCATTACACGGTGCTATCATTAACGCTGTATTAAGCCATCTTTTTCGTATGTAGGCTCCTTCTCATTATAGACCGTGTATTTTCTGCGATGATATACCCAATTTTTCCTCCGGGGGAATTTTTGGGCAAAACTTTTTAGTCCTTGTAGAAACGAAAATGTAGACGACCTGTAAGGTTTCGATTCTTACAGGTCGTCTACTTCTCGATTAGCCTGGGATGGGTTAGCGGTTCACTTGAACTTCAGCCAGAAATCTTTGGCTTTTGTGGTCATGACGTTCCTGCTCTCGTATGCAACGACAACAAGCGTAATTCCGGCATTTCCAAGAATCATGGCAATCGTGTTGGGGCTCAATCTCTCAGGCTTTTCCAAGTCGATGAGATGAGTGAGCTCCTTCACGCGGGCTACGATCCTCTTATATTCCTTCTCATGCGCTTCAAATCCTTGCAACTCGAAAACGGCTTCGTCACGAGCCTGTACTAGGCCAGACTTCTTTGAAGTTCTCCATTTGAACATGCTTCTCCTTTCGGTAGGGTTATCTCATTATAGGGGATGTTTAAACTGCGAGTTTTCCCTGCCGAAAGTTATTTGTTTATCCTGAATATAACCTGGTCCTTGGTATCAAGATCATCAGGGTCTGAATTCAAATTCAATGAGTAAATCTTTTTATTTTCAACCTGTTCGATATCGATGGTACCACCATACTTGGCGTCACTGGAATTGTAAGCTTTTGTGTTTAGATGAAGTATGAGTCCTAGAAACGCATCGACCGCGGTGATACTTCCAACAATTTGTTCAGCATTTGGTAGATTCCAATACCCAGCCAAAGCGAAATATAGAGTACCAAGAGCTGGGAGAAAAACCAGTGCAATAAACTTTAGGCTATCGTAAAGACGATTGGTTTTGATTGGCACTTTCATTTCGATCCATACCTCCAAATTTACTGCCATTTTGACGACTCTATAGATCGAAAATTGTTGTATGTCTTGTTACTTACCGGTACCTTTTTTTTCGACATTTTTATCCGACTCTAATCTTACGGCTGCTTTGTCAGCCTCAACGATAATTTGTTCGGCGGCACGTTGAGCCTCAACTAGCAGGTTAGAGTCTTCTTTTGCTTCTCTTGCCAATTTTGCGACAGCGACCAACGCCGCACTTGCTAATCGAGCATCCGCCAAAAGTTTTGAATCGGCAATCTGAGCAAACTCTTCTTTAAGAGAATCGATTTCTTGGCCTAGAGGCATACCGCTTTTGGTATGCACGGCTTTTTGCGTCTTTACCATGTTGTAAGTCACAACAATAGATACATATAGCAACATTATATCAGCCAAGCCACCAAAATCAAACGTTGTGAAGTCGACTGTCATGGATTATCCCCCTCCTTAAGTCTCGCCGCTGTCTGTTCTGCTTTGGTAATAAGATCACTAGCGGTATTAACCGCCTGATCTGTCAATCGAGGCGGTTCTGTAGTTACGGCAAGTTTAGCCACCGCGGCGAGAGCGGCAGCGACAAGTTGGGCATCGGCTTTAGTTTTTTCTTCGGTCATTATCTCTATCTCGCCACGCAAAGCTTCTATATGCTCACCGATTGTCATACCACTGTTTGTTTTAAGCAACCGGTTATTTACCCGAGACTGAGATGCTGCCTGCTTTGCCATCCATGCAGCGAACATTGCTGTGCCTGATGTTATGGCCCCAAGAATAATTGACGTCCAATCGAGATCTGTTGAGTTATCTGCTATTGTTTGTAGGATCATCTCTTTCCTAACGTCGATTGCGGCTTAATAGCGCTTGAGTTCCATAGATGCACCGCCCAAACTTCCTCAGTGGAAGTTCTACGACCCATAGCGTCAAGAGGAAGAACCCGTTGCTCAAGAGTAACATCAGAATATCGTCTCCCAACACGATCGAGTAAGTGAGCCCCTGATCGATATGGCGATGACATAAAATCTGTCGTTAGTGATGCTGCGACAAGATCAGCCAACATAGGATGACCAGGTGTTGGAAACCATAAGGCGCAACCCTCTCTATGTCCACGAAGAGATGCCGTCCATGGTCGAGATGAACCGGTAAGATCACGAAACGGGATTACATCATGATCAAGCCACAATCCACCATACTCATATAACAACCAATATCTAGAAACATTGGATATGTGACGAGGATTGTCGTTAGGATCTAGTAATTTACTCAATTGTTGAGGCAACGTATCAAAGGTCCAGTCAATCAAATCAACCTGTGATTGTTGCACAATTGAGGTAATCCATACCTGTTCCGGAAGCGATTTCCCCATCCAAAACCTATGCGTACTCATGTGCTACTACCAGGATGTTCGTGACCAGGAGCACCAACCCACCATAAATCAGGAACTAATAATGGAGATGCTGATAATTGTCGTTTCTCTTGTCTGGTATCTGTAGTCAACCCATCATTACGAGCTCGTTGACGAAGAGGTGGGATACCACCAGTATCGATCCACCAGTCGTAAATTTTAGTATTACTTCCATACCATCCATTACCATTATTAGCCCCCATAGATGTATCTATATCTATCCGCACTCCGTTCGAACCAAATTTAGAAATATCATCAGAAGAACAATTATAAGTAAGTATTGACGGTTCTAAACCACAATATCCTCTTAATGGAACCCACCATGTGTTATTTAAATCTAAACCTTCTAGAGCAACTCCTAGAATAGACCCAATAGATGGATTCTCTGAAGATACTCTAACATTTATTGACAACTTCTTAGGAATTCCATGTAACTCCACATGTCCGCAATCACTTGCTGGATCAAAGTGACTTTGATCTGTGTAAGGAACAGGCCAAGATCCATACTCCTCAAGATAAGTGGTATCGTTTTGATCTGACATACCACCAATAACAGCATGAGGTTGAATACCCCAACCAACGCCATCCCCTACCGGTCTTATAATACCCATATCAACTCCCTAATGGAGCATTACGGAACTGACCGGCGACCCGAGTAGACTGAGCACAATACTCAGCAACCCACAAATATGGTGGCGATGAGGACTCCCAAGGCCATGCCGAACCGTCCATCAACTTTCCAGTCAATGCGTCACCCTCACTACCGGCACCAGGCCAATGCCCAGCAGGTTGATCCGATGCTCCATATGCTTGTAACAATCCAGCAGCCTTCAATTGCGCAGCCTTAGTCGTCCAAACTCGAGCCGTAGATAGAGGATTACCAACCAGATTCAACAAGAAGTTAGATGTTACTGGCTTGCCAAATATGGCAATACAGAACTCGTGAGCATTAGGCAATGATGATTCTGAGTCGAATGCTGTATTTATGGTGTTATATCCTGCAGAAGATGAGCACACATAACGAGTTGTTACAACATTACCAATCTGTCCACCAGCAATACGAACCACAGTCCAATACCCACCCTGCAAATTATGAAGTGGAACCTTTCCTCCGCCAGCCTCAGCGTCCCACGGGACAACAGCATTCTGAGTAATTGCAGTAGAAGGAGTCTTTGGTTTTCTTGCAGGATCAAGAGTGTCTTTATTACGCTTCTTGATTGCAGCCAAAGTAGTCATGTCATGGGCAAGATAACTTAACTGAAGCGTAACATCTCCACCAGGAGTAACTGACGCCTGACTAATATGCAAAATCAATCCGTCATCAAGCCCAACTCTACGCATGGCTGGATACATGAACTTAGCAAATAAGTTCTCACCGGCTCTGATCTCCCAACGAGAACCTTCTTCCGGATCCATTGTCAGTGTAGCAGATCCAACCCACATAGGGTCGTACATGATGGCTGGAGCAATCTCACCTTGAGCAAACGATAGTCCTTCTCTTTTACTAGTATCGTTGCCATAGTCTATAAGTCTACCGATGGCCAAACTTGTTTTGTTATACTTTGGGTTAGGACCAATAATAGAACCGTCAAGACGCTCAAGAAATTGCACATTCTCAGTAATTGCTGCTAATGGTGCGATATGAGCGCCATCGAGTGAAGGAACCGATCCACCAACACCAAATAGCGCTGCCCAAGTTTGTGCTCCAACAACGCCATCAACTGTGATCCCGTAACGACGTTGTGCATCACGAACGTCTGTCACATCACTTGCTACATAAGTGTCTTGAGATTCCATACGGTACCCATGGTTACGTAACTCATCAGCCAAAGCATCAAACCCTGTGTGACCATCGCCAGCAGAGAACACTTGACCAACGGCCAAAGGAAACAAAGGAGCATCATCAACACGAATACCAGGATACTTGGCGTTAAACCATGAACCGCCATCAGTTGCAACTCCACTACCCCATACCATGCCGACCATTTGCTGAAAATCATTTGTTAGACTCAACTTAAGCCCAGGATGTCCGATCGCCATAGACCAATGATGAGTTGCCCTATCTTTTAACTTAATGTACGGACGACGTCCAGGACGATTAGTAATAGTCCACTGGTTAGTTGTATCTGCAATAAACGCCGTGGCCAACAGATCTTGAACTGCTCCCGTTAAACGATTGTTACCAGTGCCTCTAACATTGGTAGCGATCCCTGTAACTGGACGATTGCATGGAAGATAGTTACGACTGATTCCACCATCCATTATATCGGCGATCGCTGTTCCAATGTCTCGATGCTTTAAATAGAGTTCTTGGATGTAGGGTGTGTGGTCTGCTTGGTACAAAGTCCCTAGCACATCAAGAGAGAGTCCAACGCCTTGACCATCAATAGCAACCCCAACAACAAGGCCTTCAAATAAGGTCTTTTTACTGCCATTTTGACGGTGGAGGATGATGTCCACATCCTTCCCACCACGTATCCAACTCAACTCACCATGTGATGGTCTTTCAAACCAACTGATCTGAGGAAAGTGGATTGAGCACGCGGCATCTCCATTCGGTTCATTACTTGACCAAATGCCCATCTCCGTTGGATGACCACGGAAATAAGTAACGTCCTTACCATCGATAACGATCTGAATCTTACCCCAAACTTCGCTAATGGCTTTAGCAGGCATCCATTTTACCGGAACATGGAACCTTCCAAAGTTCGAAGGCTTGTTAAAGAGCAAAGATTCACGACGCAACAGTTGCTCAGAGACTGACCACGTCTCTGTCGAGTTTAGAGTAGTAGTTGGGTTTGGATTTACGTTATCTCCGGCTAGTTGTGGATGGCCATCGTCATCATTTAGCAGTACTGTACCGATAGGAAAAGGTGTAAACGTTCCATCAACTTCAGTTCCATCAGAAGGATAAGATCCAACAGGAACACCAGTGTCTACTGAGGTGACTACATTTCCATCAATTGAGAAAGTGACATCTACAGAAAATGCGAACGGGAGAAGAACAACTTCTGATGATGCTTCTAAACTAATTGGAGCTAATTTGGACATCTAAGTCATCTCCCTTCGATAGACAAGGTACCCATCCGCTTCAAGAATTATTGGATAGGTTAAAGTTACTGTATCTTCAATAGTCAATGTTACTGGTTCTGACCAAGGCGATGGAGCCGTCGCCTGTCCGACATCACCAATCCAAGCAGCGTATGCATAACGATACACTCCAGATGGTAAATGCCCTCCTTGAGTGGATGACGCTACACAAATTGGAGCAACAGTTGGGTCAGGGATTCCTTCAAAGTCAACTGGTGGGGTTGGCTCAGGAAGAATCGGACTAATTCGCCCAGTAAGTTGAACTGACATCAAAATATCATTTGGTTCACCAGTATATGCAGATAGGGAACCGCCCTGTCTAGATACGCCGGATGCCTCAATTGTAATTGGGGCGAGATTAAATTTCAAATGACGAGTTTTTGCTGAAGCGTCAACCTTGATTGGGGCGAGATTGAATATAGGACCGTGATTCTTTGCTGAAGCATCCACCTTGATTTGGGCGAAATTGAAGATTGGTCCATGCGACCGTGTTGATGCATGTATAAAGATCGGCGATGGAGTAGCCGCAGTTGTGCGAACTCCTACATACGAAATTCCTGGAATATCAGTTACGTTAGAAGTCCAATTAATCCCATCTGGAGAGGTAAAGATTGTTTTATAACTTAAATCTCCGCCTACCATGATGAATAAACTTAATGTTTTTGACCATGCGATATCACCAATATATTGATCATCAAAACCTGAACAAGATGTCCAAATTATTCCGTTTGATGAGGTCGTGACTATATGCTGACCACCTGCCACAAACAAACCAAGTTCAGACGACCATGCAATCGATGAAAGTGTATGTGTACTAATTTCTTGTTCAGTCCATATAGCCCCATCTGGTGAGGTAAAACAAAATGCTGTTGAGGGATACGATCGACCGTCTTGCCCTACCGCAACAAACAAACCCAACTCAGGTGACCACGCAATCCCATATAGTCCACTCCCGTATATTTCACCAGGGAAGTCAATAGGATAAGTCGTCCAAATTTTACCGTCAGGTGAAGTACCAAAATGACCACTAGTTCCATACGTATCACTAGAATAAGCAACAAAAATTTCTAACTCCGGAGACCATACCAGACCACGCCAATACATTCCAGGAGTAGAAGCAGTTGACCATACAGATCCATCGAAAAGAACAAATCCTTCTCCACCCGCAAATATTAAAACGCCCTCAGAAGAAACCGCTCCATCTAGTAAAGACACATAAAGGTTAGATTCGTAAGTGTCGAGTATTTTTGTCCAAGTTATACCATCGGGAGATGTCCAAACATTATAATATGTAGAAGCGAAGAATAACGACCGTGAAGGGTCCCAGATAATATCAGTTGGAGGCCACAATTCGAATGGATCCGAAGAGAATTCCCAATCAATACCATTAGAGGAGATACCAATTGGTGAGCCACCACCTCCTGTAAGGACAACAAGTTCGGAAGACATGAGTTAACCCCCAGACACTTGACCGATGCCACAACTCACAGTGATCTCAGTCTGACCAACGGCTTCTTCCGTCTGTTCAAGTTGGTGTCCCATTCGATATACACCATCCGACTCTGAATCCCATCCACCCCAGTATGAATATGATCCAGCCGGAGCATCAAACACTACTTCACTGCTCCATGCAACTCCGACAGTGGCAGGTTGTTTGACAGCACCAAGAATGCCTTCGACACCGCCTGCTGTGAATGTAACTGCCAATCGAATATATGGCGGTGTTCCACCAGTCGCTTCGTTTGATCCGTCAATGCCTGGGGTATCTGTATGCAGAGACAGAAACTGAATACGAGATGCCTCCTGATCAGCAATAAAGTTACGATCTGCATCAGATATCAAAGTTGCCATTGTGGTTCCTCTCCTAGATAGGCATTGTTATGACAATGAGTCCAGCAGGTAGTCGTGCGGTCATGCCAGTTTTTATCAAATATGGATTGGTTATCCCGTAACCAAGATACACCCCATATGAATCGTGAAGTGTGTATCCTAGAATCTGACCCCAGTCAACAGTTGCTGGTTCAAATACAACGTCAATTGCTGACTCTATTGATCGAGAACCAGCCCCCATAGATGCCCATGTAGAGTAATCATCAAATGGCATCCATACCGGACCATATTCGGGAGCATCTGGAACAACTATTCCAGTCCCATTAACGTCAGATGGTAGTTCAAGTGTAAGTCCTACATTACATCCCTGTGGCAAATTCCAATTTGCGGTAAAGACTCCTGCTAGAATATTATCAGCAAATATATCACTGATGTGTCCATTAGCCATATCAGAACCCACTTATCCTATTGTGCGTAACAGTGAAATAAATAATCTGAGTGTGTAGTTCTAGAAAACGTTGATCAAGAACTCCGGCTTGACCTACAGCCCAATCGGCAGCCTCACACTGCCAAACACCACTCAACCCATCCCACTGCCAAGATAATAAATATCGAAATTGGCTCATTGCATCAATAACTACTTGGGAGTCGGCTTGAAGATTTGCCTCGGTAGATATGACATGTACCCCAATGTTTGCAACACGCTCGGACTCAACCACACTGGATGGATAACGTCCTTTAACCATTGGACTATCAGATGTAACTCGTCGATGCCCAGTCTCACCCGCACTAAATGTTCCGTCTGGAATATAGTACTTGTTCTTCTGCTCCAACTGAAGATCGGGCAGGCCTAGTTCTTTTCTCGTCACAACGACTGATCTGGTCATATCCCTACTCCAACCATCTGAGGAGAGTCTCCGCCTTCAGCCAATGACAACATTCGATCGTTCGCCCTTGCTCGACGAAGAAGACTGTCTCCATCCTGAATGGTACCGATGTGGAACTCCACTGGACGAGGAGCAGTTTTTTTGTCATCGGCGGGTTTTGTGTTCACCAACGAAGCAAGTGCTTTAATGTTATTGTTGAGCATTTGTGTAGATGTTGTTGGAGTCGCAAGAGACGATGCTGCAGAATACGCTGAACCAACTGAAATCTTTTGAGAAGGCAACAACGTGCTAATTAGGCCAGCATCTTTCTGGACCTTTGTCAAATCCAACACTGGAGTGATGGTTGGTTGCATATCCATAGGCTCGGTAATGAGATCAGAAACTCCGGATATCGACTTTCGCATTGCATCAATAGCATTACTACCAACACCCTCCGCTGCTGTCGACGCAAGACCCGAATATGCTTTTAGACCATTAGCAAGTCCTTGCCCTGTATACATACCAAATTTGTACGCTTCCTTTGATGGAGATTTCGCTCCAAGAACATCGGCAAGTTTGTTAAGAATAGCCCCACCAATAAGTCCTGCATGCTTTGCTACCTCTCGAATTGCAGCGCCAAGTCCATGTACAAGACCTGCACCAACTGCTACAGCCAACTTTCCTGCAGCCGTACCAATTTCAGCAGCGTGATCATCAATCGCCTTCGAAAGTCCATTGACAAAGTTAAGAACGAAACCAACTGCTGAATCTAGAATCTTCTTAATATTTGCAGGAGAACCAATGCTATTAACAAACGCAACAAGAAGATTTACAGCAGCAGCGACAAGTTTCGGAACACCAGTAGCAAGAGCATTCAGGAAATTCGTAATGATGCTGATTCCCACAGCCGTTATGTCACCTACACGACTATTCAATGCCGTCATAAGCCCGATAATCATTTGAAGACCAGCAGCCGCAAGAAACGGTATCAACTGAACAAGTTTTGTAACCAGAGATATAACCAATACACCCATAGTGTAAACCAATGGGGGAATAATGTTGTTAAGCGCTGTAAGAAGGGACAGGAGTATTGTTGTTAAAGCAGTAACAAGCGTAGGTCCGGCTCCGCCAATAACTTTCGCGAATGCAAGCATACCGAGACCAATTTGCTGTGCAAACAATGGGATCAAACCGAGAAGACTCGTAAAACCTGCCATAAGAACCGCAAATCCTGCTGTTCCAATTGTCGCAAACATTGCAAATCCAACAGCAAAGAGCGCAAATCCTGCACCAGCTACTAACATTGCTGTGCCCAATAGCATCATTGTTATACCAAGGGCAAATAGAATAGGAACCACTGGTCCAATAAGTAAACCAGCAACACCAAGAATTAAGAAAACGGCTGAAATAGCCACAAGTCCCTTAGCGATTGATTCCCAGGATAACGAGCCTAGGATTTTCAGGACAACAGCAAACCCAGTTAACGCAAATGCTACAACAACTAAGGCGGCTGCTCCAGCCATAGCACCTGTCATCGCATTTACAGCAATGGCTATAATCCCAAGAGCCAACCCCAAAGTTATGATACTCTTAGCAATCTCAGCAACCGACATGGCTCCTAGAATTTTCAACACACCAGAAATGACAAGCAATGCGCCTGAAACTATAAGTAGACCGGCCGCAGTGGCAGGCATATTCGGTGGAAATGTTCTCATAGCCAACCCGATGGTTCCAAGTGTCGCAATCATAAGGAGAAGACCTTTAGTCATCACACCATAATCCATCGCCGCATATATTCTAATTGCGATCGAAAGAGACATAAGAGCGAAACTTAGAATAAGAATACCTGCGGCTGCCTGAACCATTCCTATAGTACCATTGACAAGTTTAACCATCCCAGTCAAAAGAGTAAGTACGACACCAAGAGCTAGAATTCCCTTAATAAGCACTCCTGTATCAGTCTGTCCAAGAGTAATTACAGAACTCGATAGAATCCTAATAGCTATAGCAAGAAGAATAAGGCCGCCACTTTGAGCCATACCTCCCTTATTTGCTTCCGCCATCTTTGTAAAAAGACTTAACGAAGCAAGAATAGTACCAACACTAGCAAGACCCTGAGCCAATTGTACTGGACTAAGACTACCAAGTTTCTTAACAGCGCTTGCTAGAATAAGAATTGCTGTTGACATCAGGATAAGTGCGCCACCAGCAAGCATAAGATTAGCGCCAGCCTTACCAGTTGTTTTCCAACTATCCCCTTCTCCCTGTTTTGTCATCGTGAGCATTGACTTCATAGTTGCAGTAATCATAATCATCAATGCAGCGATGCCAGCAAGACCAGCCCCAAGCCGCTTCGGATCGAGTGTTGAAAGCACATAAAGTGCTGCCACTAGAACACCAACGGAAGCAGCAATCTCAAGAATAATCTTCGCCTTAACACTTTGCTGCATAGTCTTTAGAGAACTCGTCAACGCGTTAAAGGTTCCACTAACGGACTTAATAAGACCGCCCATGTTACTAAGAAACTTACGAAGTGCTGCATACATAGCAATGAAGAAACCTGTATTAAGTAAAGCCACAGCATCCTGCATGTTCAATCCTTTGATGTACTCGGTTAGTTTATCACCAATAGCCGAGAAGACCTGATTGATAGGATGCAGAATCTTTCCTAGAACGTTTCCAACCTTAGAGAATGCGTTAGTGACACCATCCCAAACACTCTGAAGTTTCTTACCTACGTCACTAAAGATAGAGAGTGTTCCGCTTGCTCCAGTCGCTACTCCACTGGATAGACCCTTGAACATACCTGTAAAATCAATTTTGAAACTCAGTTGACCTTGAAGTTTCTTAACCATAGCAGAAACACTGTTAAACGCAGTAATAACTGGTGCCAAAGCCTTTAGCCCAAGACTTGAAAGGAATTTACCTACAGCCCCTGTAACCTTTGAGATATTACCAAGCATGTTTAGAATGTTTGCCCGAACACCGTTGAACACAGCAATAAGACCTGAGAAAGCTACTCCCATTTTGGTGACAAACCCAGAGGTGTCCCCTTGGAACAAAGAAGCGAACGCGATGGCAAGCATACTAATAAACTTAACCAAAGGACCAAGGACATTCTGCTTCGCCTTGTTCATACCATCGAAGAACGCCTTTATCGCGCCAGTTTTAACCACAAGATCATTGATCTTACTGATGAATGCACCAACTACTGCAGTGAGTGCTAGGAATCCACCAGTACCACCTTGAACAATACTAAACATGTTGAAGAAGGTTGAAATCATACCCTTAACTAGTGCAAAGACAATAGAAAAAATCGAGAAGATTCCTTTAAACGTGGTCTTAAGATTAGCGGCCTCATCTTTTGTAAGTATGAGTTTTGCTACGAAATCCCTGAACACAACGGTTATGTCTACAAGTTGCTTGCCAGTTGTTGCTGGGAATATTTCACGGAATGCTTCTTGAATCGGTTTAATGACAGACATCAATGCCTGAAACGAAAGCGCTATTCCTTGAAGAAGAGTGGAACGACCCCCGCCTTTGTTCCATGTGAGAAGCAATTTGTTTCGTGCATCGTATGATTTCTGCATCATGCCGCCGATTTGATTTCCAACAGCGGTCCACAATACAGAAGCTTGGTCAAGGTTACCAATGACTAATTTGAAACTCGAAGCCCATGACGTAACAACGTTTGAGGTTAGTGTGTCCATCAACTGAGTAAATGACTTTACATTTGTGGCTGAGTTATTAGCAGTGGCACCAAG
>Ga0182021_10000959_pt1 | contig 32757 bp, 25 predicted proteins | sample 612E3MmetaG_FD_120493 | JGI IMG/M metagenome (GOLD analysis project Ga0182021, IMG submission 120493) | Permafrost microbial communities from Stordalen Mire, Sweden - 612E3M metaG (Illumina Assembly) | ecosystem: Environmental > Terrestrial > Soil > Wetlands > Permafrost | place: Sweden... | reverse complement strand
TCGAAGAGCATCAAGTTTAAATTGTGTGTCGAATCGTCGACGCTGTTGTTTCTCTGACATATGGACACCTCCTGAATGAATATACTGCCTTTTCTTGGTGTCCGAAATATGGGGTAAGGATCACTTTTCCCACTATGCGGGATCGTTAAGTCTGATCGGAATGGCACTTCAATCGATTTCGCGGGCGCAATAAAAAATAATATAGGTTAAGTTCTTCCGAAAACAGTGCGGGACAGACATACCGTGACGTATCCATCCTTTTACAACTTTAAACCCAATGCCTGCGCCATTTTATAAGATTGTCAAGCCGAACTTGATTCGGCATCTGAACTATAAACCCTAAAACGAGTTCAGGGTGACGGAGCAAATAAGTAGAGTGTTTTCAATAACTCAGCATCTCGAAATCCTGTTCGACTGCTGGCAGTCACTCATGCGGGGGTTCCCCGCAAAAAACACGGGGCAGGCGTGACGCCCAGGGGTTAAAGTCTTTTTAATCATAGTTTCATAATCTCATTATCTCATTGACTCTGCGCCAAAGGCGCATCAGCCTCTGGCTGAAACGACTCATAGACTCCTTTGCCCTTGCATCTCAGGTAAAGCGTTATTACCATAACGGTGGTTTTGTAAGTTGTACCCGTTGGGAGTTCGGGATTCAATTTTACCCTCGTTTGAATTTCACAACAAGAACAACAAGTCCGTTCTGGACTTATTCTACCGGGCAGAGTACGTTACAATAAATCTCGAGAAGCCTCCAACGATTAAGAGTAAATAGCAGTGAGAGGCTTTTTGTGCTTTGACTTCTTTGATATCACAATTTGCAATATCAATGCTTAAAGTAAGAATTTACAAACTTAAGGTACCAAATTGGCACCTCAAGATAGGGTGGGGTCCGCTATTCACCTTATGCATTTACCGCGCAGGGAATTGCAATGCTTTCTTCGATTCTAAAATATTGCAGTGAAATTGAGAAAAGAATTTTTCTCTTCAGAGGGCACAAGGTTTTATTGAGTCCACATCTTTCCGAACTCTATGGTATAGAAACAAGAGTCCTTATGCAGGCGGTTAAGCGCAATGTTGATCGCTTCCCTGATGATTTTATGTTTGCTCTTACACGGGAAGAGATTCAGAGGATATCACAATCTGTGACATCCTTGAAATATTCTAAGGCAGTCTATGCTTTTACAGAAGAAGGCGTTGCCATGCTATCGAGTGTATTACATAGTTCTCACGCTGTCCAAATAAATATAGCAATTATGAGAGCTTTTGTGCGGCTGCGTGAAATGCTTTCGGGCCATCTTGAATTGGCATCCAAGGTCAAGGAATTAGAGGAACGGATAGAAAAATACGATGAACACATTCATAGTCTTTTTGCAGCGATCCGTCAATTAATTTATCCCGTGAGATATCTGTTTGCATTACAGAATGGTTTAAGGTAATAATCTCACGGGATGAACCACCAGAATATTCTAAGAAGGAAATCGGTTTCCGTGTGAAAGAAACAGTGGCAAAATACAATTGAGCCGATGAGCAGTTGAGTCGGTGAGCCAGCGGAGTTTGATTCTTTGAGATTCCATATTGGAATATCAAAAATTGGTTGGGGCGGCCAACGATACATCCCATATGTATTTACAGAGCAAGGAATCGCAATGCTTTCTTCGGTGCTCAAAAGTGATCGTGCAGTTGTTGTGAATATTCAATTTGAGAATAAAGGATCGTAAAAATGAATGAGAAAACAATTATCCCGAGTGAAGTGATCGAAAAACGAATATTTATTATTCGCGGGCAAAAAGTGATACTTGATTTTCATATTGCAGAGTTATATCAAGTGGAAACGAAAGCACTCAAGCGCGCTGTGAAAAGGAACAGGGCGCGCTTTCCATCCGATTTTCTCTTTGAGCTTAATCAACAGGAATATACCGCTTTAAGGTACCAACTTGGCACCTTAAAAAGAGGCGAACATTCCAAGTACCTGCCTTATGCTTTCACAGAGCAAGGTATTGCAATGCTCTCCGGCGTCTTAGGCAGTCCGCGTGCTGTGCAGGTAAATATTGCAATTATGAGATCGTTTGTAAAGTTGCGGGAGGTATTAGCGACACACAAAGATCTGGTACAGAAGCTGGCAGAATTAGAAAATAAATACGACGCACAATTTCAGATTGTTTTCGATGCGATACGGCAAATTCTTACTCCACCTGAAAAACCGAAACACAGAATCGGTTTCCGTGTTAAAGATACATTGGCAAAATACAATTGAGCCGATGAGCAGTTGAGCAGATGAGTAAAAGGGCTAAGGAGGGTAGATGGAAAAATTTCGGACACTACATGTATATCAGAAAGCGCTTGAACTTTCAAAAGAAGCAAGAAAAATAACGAGGAGTTTTCCAAAAGATGAGCTATTTGGATTAATCTCCCAATTTCGTCGTGCTTCGGATTCTCTTGTGCTCAATATTGCAGAAGGAGCTGGAAATAGTTCAAAAAAAGAATTTGCCCGCTTTTTAGATTTTTCCATTCGCTCAGGTTTTGAATGTATCGGCTGCTTGGATATCGCTATTACAAATGAATATATCGACAAAGAAAATTATCAACATATCTTATCTTCTGTTAATGAAATCATTGCTATGTTGTATGGCTTAAATAAATCCTTACTAAAATAATACCTCACTGGCTCATAGGCTTATTGGCTTATAGGCTCACTGGCTCATCTGCTCACTTGCATCTCAGCCAAAGCGTTATTACCATAACGGTGGTTTTGTAAGTTGTACCCGTTGGGAGTTCGGGATTCAACTTTACCCTCGTTAGAATTTCACAACAAGAGCAGCAAGTCCAACCAGGGACTTATTCTACCGGGCAGAGTGTGTTACAAAAAATCTCGAGAAGCCTCCAACGTTTACCCGCCGTCTTTTTTGGCGGGACTAAAAATCAATAGCCGATGGAGGCTTTTTGCACTTTAAACAAGCATATGAATATTTTTTTAGAATGAAAGTGGTAACAATCCATTTTCACATTAAGTTTGTGAGTAATGTGGATGTCGAATACGATTACCCTTGTCATATACTACATGAACAAAAATATGATAAACAAAATTAAGAAAATTAAGAATCTTGTGGTTTTTTCAAACTATCAATGGGATAATAGTCTTCCTGAATTTAAACGATATAATCTTATCTATGGTTGGAATAGATCAGGAAAGACCACTTTATCAAACCTTTTCTCTGCACTTGAAACCGGATCACTCTCGGAATATCCATTGCTTGAATATGAATTAGAGACAGAGGTAGGAATCTATAAACAGAATCAACCTTTTAACAGAAGTGTTAAGGTTTTTAATCAGAATTACGTTGTTAATAATATCGAACTAGGATATTGTAAAGCAAAATCTATTCTTATACTTGGCGAAGAAAATAAAGCTATTGCACAACAAATAGAAGAGGATGAAAAGATTTTGAATGGGGATCCATCCAAACCAGATAATATTGGTAAAATAGAAAAACAGGAGGAAAAGAAATTACAACAACAACGAGCAGAAAAGGAGAAGGATAGAATATTCTCCGATATTGCAAAAATAATTGGCGCAAACACAAGCGGTGTAACAACACGAAATTATAGAAAACCAAATGCGGAAAGCGCATTTAATACGCTCACAAAAAAAGAACTACTGGAAGATGAAATAAGACAGACTTATGTTATAACTTTAAAACAAGAAGAAAAACCCGTAATGGCAGAATTGGCTGTTCCTATGGTCAACAATGAGGATGTTTTCTCTGCATTAGAAAGGTTGTTGATTGCAGGAAAATCACTATGTGAACGAACTGTAGAATCAGTTGTCATTGAACGGCTCAAGGACAAACAAAATATTTCCGAGTGGGTTGAGAAAGGACTGTCTTTGCACAAACATTATAAATCAATAGTATGTGAGTTTTGTGGCCAACCTCTTTCAGAAAAACGCATTAACGAATTAGTGAGTTATTTCAATGAGGCAGACCAGAAATTAAAGATGGAAATTGATGCGCTTCTTACATCATTACAAAATGTTTATACACATATTGAATCAATAAAGCCAGTCGAAAAAGCAAATTTATATACAGAACTACAAAGCAAGTATCAATCTGCGGTAAATGATCTTGAATTGGCAATTATACGTCTTTTGGAAATGGTTTTTACAATAGATGAATCATTAAAAAACAAAAAATTAAAAGCCACAGAATCCGTATCACTTATGATCGATTTGAATGTTGCCTCTATTCGTCAGAATTTAGTGAAAGTGAATGAATCGATCTTAGCACATAGCACTAAAACGAAGAACTTCCAAGCTGAAAAGAAAGAGGCTCAAGAGAAGTTAGAAAAACATTATTTGAGTGAAATTTATGATGAGGTTATAAAAATAGAAAATACAATTGAAGAGTGTAAAAATGAAATAAAGAAGTTTGAAGACGGTGACGCTGATAATCCGACTGACTTAGGAATTAAGTCATTAAAAAATAGGATCTCGGAAAACAGGAGTAAAATATCATCCTCACATAAAGGATGCGATAAGATCAATGATAGATTAAAAACCTTCCTTGGCAGTAATGAAATTGTTTTTGAAGTAGCTGAAGAAGGTGGTTATTTAATTAAAAGAAACAGCAATATTGCCAAAAACTTAAGCGAAGGCGAAAAAACAGCAATAGCATTGACACATTTCATAATTCGGTTGCAAGAAGAGACATTTAATTTAAAAGAAGGAATCATAGTAGTTGATGATCCGATATCTAGTTTAGATTCAAACTCATTATTTCAAGCGTTCTCTTTTATAAAGAATGCAGTAAAAGATGCACATCAAGTATATATTCTCACTCACAATTTTGATTTCTTACGCTTATTACTGAATTGGATAAATCATAGCAAACAACCACACTCATATTTCATGATAAAGAATAAATATTCGACCATTGATGGTAGAGAAGTATATATTGCAAAGTTAGATAAAACACTTGTAGATCATGAAAGCGAATATCATTATTTAATGAAAACACTTTTTGAATTTGTAGCCCAAGGCGAAAATGCAGTAGACATCGCATCAGTTTATCATATACCTAATATTGTAAGAAAAGCATTGGATACATTTTTGATGTTTCGAGTGCCGAATAGCAATACACTGTATAATAAAATTGAATCGTTGAGTTTTAACGAAGACAAAAAGATGGCACTTTATAAATTTGCAAACGATCAATCTCACATCACTGGGAAAGGATTTGATCCAGCACTTGTGCCTGAGGCACAAAAGAATGTTAAATATCTACTCGAAATGATAGAGGCTGTTTTCCCGGAACATTATTCAATACTAAAAGAATCTTTCGAGTTGCCAACGAATTAGTCCTATGCAATTTTAACACTCCAACACGGTGGAAGAATGACCTTCGGCATAATTAAGAGATAAAGAAGTGGAAGAGATTTATCGGCTGCTGGTGGAGGAGGTTCAAAAAGAAACGGCTCCAGAATTTTCCTGGAGCCGTCGGACCAGCGCTACTCACGCTGGTGCTGTTAAAAACAATTGTAATATATGATATAATCTAAGAAAGTCAACAAGTTAAAAATGAACCAAAGAGTTATTACTTACATTGACGGTTTTAATCTCTATTTTGGATTGAAAGCAGCTCGATGGAAACGGTTCTATTGGCTCAATCTGCAAGCAATGGCGAAGAACCTGCTCAAACAAGATCAAGAACTTGTGTTTACAAAGTATTTTACAAGTCGTATTTCCTATCCTCAGGATAAACAACAGAGGCAAACCACCTTCATTGAAGCATTAGAAACGCTCAATGATTTAAAAGTTTACTACGGTCATTATCAAACAAATCCTCAATATTGCAGAAAGTGTGGTAATCGTGATATGATTCCTAGTGAAAAGATGACAGATGTGAACATTGCAGTTGAAATGATGTCGAATGCATATCAAGGACACTTTGACACAGCACTTTTAGTTTCAGCCGATAGTGATCTTACCGCACCTATTGTGACAATTAAAAATCTCTTTCCAGAGAAACGAGTTATTGTTGCTTTCCCACCGATGCGCCATTCCGTACAATTACAGCGTTTAGCGCATGGATATCTTCAAATTGGAAGAGCAAACTTAGCAAAAAGTATTTTCCCAGATAAAATACAAAAGGCAGATGGCTTCACGTTGCAAAAACCTTCAGAATGGAAATAGTATTACCAGATTCAAGTATCCTAGACCGGAGATGATGCTATAGAAGAAGTCCGGGAAAAGATTTATCGGTTGCTGGTGGAGGAGGAGAAGTGTTTTTGAGTGTGGAACGCTACGAAGAAAATAAAAGTAATCTTGAAGGAGTATTTATGAAAGCGGTTGTGTACACAAAATATGGATCGCCGGATGTTCTACAAATCAGGGACGTCGAAAAACCTGCCCCCAAAGACAATGAAGTCCTGATAAAGATCCATGCGGCGTCCGTCAATGCGTACGACTGGCATTTCCTGACCGCCGATATTTTTTTGGTTCGCTTTATGGGCGCGGGATTGCTCAAACCCAAATTTAACAGGCTCGGCGCCGACGTAGCTGGCCGGATTGAAGCGGTTGGAAAAAATGCAAAACAGTTTCAGCCAGGTGATGAGGTTTACGGAATGGTGAAGGGCAGTTTTGCCGAGTATGCATGTGCTCTTGAAGACGCATTGGCGCTGAAACCGTCCAATCTATCCTTCGAGGAAGCAGCAGCCGTACCTATGGCTGCGGTCACCGCCCTTCAGGGCCTGCGCGATGAAGGGCGGATTCAAGCAGGACAAAAAGTTTTGATCAATGGTGCCTCGGGCGGGGTGGGAACATTTGCTATGCAGATTGCGAAATCGTTCGGGGCTGAAGTAACCGCCGTGTGCAGCACGAGGAATGTGGAGCAGGCGCGCTCGCTCGGGGCAGACCATGTAATTGATTATACCAAAGAAGATTTCACCAAAAGCGGACAGCAGTATGATCTCATTTTTGCTGCAAACGGATATCATCCGCTTTCAGCATATAAGCGTGCGTTAACTCCCAATGGTATTTATGTAATGGCCGGAGGATCCAAGGCTCAAATGTTCCAGGCTAGTCTCATGGGATCATGGATGTCGGAAACCGGGGGCAGGAAAATGGGAGGCGTATCGGCAAAACGAAGTCAGAAAGATCTGGTTCTTCTCACAAAACTTCTGGAAGCGGGCAAAGTTGTCCCCGTTATCGATAGACGGTATCCGTTAAGCGAGGCTGCCGAAGCGCTTCGGTATCTTGGAGCAGGACATGCCCGTGGAAAAGTAATAATAACTAAGGAAGAACGGGTATGATACACTCAAGATGCCGGAGTAGCCGTGACCGGCTTGTCCCGATGTTTTTATCGGGATGGTCGCGGGCATTCGATTAGCCGAGGTCAACGACCACGGCTACAGATTACAGAAGAATATGGAACATTCGCATCTTAGACGATTAGATCGAATATGGATAGAGAATCCTATCTTCTTTATCACCGCATGCACACATGAACGAAAAAATATTCTAGCAAATCCGAAATCGGCTGCAATCCTTGCGGAAGAATGGATGTCTGCCAAAGAACACCACGATTGGTATATAGGGCGTTACGTGATTATGCCAGATCATGTTCATTTCTTCTGTGCGCCGGGGAATGAAGCACCTGATCTGTCTTCATGAAATTTTGGAAGGAATGGACAAGCAAAAAGATAAAGAAAGAATTCAGGATTGAAGGGCATGTCTGGCAACGCGAATTCTTTGATCATCTCCTCCGGAGCGAGGAAAGTTATGCGCAGAAATGGGATTATGTATTAAATAATCCTGTTCGTGCAGATTTGGTGAAAGAATCAGATGATTGGCTATGGCAAGGAGAGATTGAAATTCTGTAATTTTTAGCCGCGACCGTTGGCCGCGGGCACTCGATTTGCCGAGGTCAACGGCATCGGCTACAGATGAATAGCGGTATAAAAAAATTATCAAGAAAAATCCTCGTAGAGACGCATCACCATACGTCCCTACAAGAGCAAAACTCTCCATTCACGCACGAAAAACTTCTCTCACATTCTACAATAAACACCGACGTCGACGACGTCGGCTACAGGGATCCCTCTCGAAAATGAAGGAGGACAAATAAAGCGAGCAAATAATCGGAACTTTTCGTATCTTTCGACTGTTTAACCCATATAGTCGAAAGGTCAATTTTGGGGTCTACGCTTTCCAAAGACAAAGAAAAGCTCATTCTTGATGCCGCACAGCATCGGTTTGCCGCGTACGGCTATTCTAAAGTAACGATGGACGAGATTGCCGAAGATGTCGGCATGGCGAAAGCATCGCTGTATTATTACTTCCCCACAAAAGAAGCAATCTTCCGCTCGATAGTCCTGCATGAACAGTCAGAATTTCTTTCCCGTATACAAACAGTGATGGAAGATAAGCTCTCCGCCGGCCAAAAATTTTTGGAATATATCCGGCTTCGGATCAAATTGACGGAGCAGCTGAATAATCTCAGTCCCATGCACCAGCAAGGGTGGAATGAAGTGAGGCCGATTTTTAAGGACCTCTTTGCAGATTTTATCCAGCAGGAACTTCGTCGGATCACGCACATATTGCAGGATGGAAAAAAGAATAATGAGTTCCGGCTCGAGCATCCGCAAAAAATTGCATCGATGATACTGCATATTCTGCAAGGTCTTCATCTCAGGTTTTTCCGCGGATATGATCAGCATGCAATCGGTGAAGCCGACCGCATGAACTATGAACACGAGTCACTTCTTTTTGCCGAGACGATGCTTCATGGCTTCAGTAAAAAGTAATTAAATGTACTGTTGTTCAAAATAAAATTTATATATATATGAGTAAAGCTGGTCAGAATAAATTAAAACACATAAATATATTATTATTCTCTGTAGTAATCCCATGTGTAGATATATGGTATTCATAATACTATACAAATATCTTGCACAGGTGTCATTTCTTTTGTCTTGACACAAAAGAAATGACAAAAGAAAAAGTCAAGACTGTAGAAAAATATGGACTCGGAGAGATAATAAAGACATCCCGCGTTGCGGGATGACAACTTTAGACCTCCGGCTGCCTTGTTTTACATCCATATTTTTCTAAGGTCATTAAAAAATTTCCTAGATAAGTGTGAAATAAATACAAGGATGATCTTTTATGCAACAACAAGACAAGAATGCTCATACACAACCACCTCAATCAATAAATCCTCAAGGACCGAGGCCGGAAACAGACGCAGGCGACGAAGAATCTATTGAAACCGTCCCATTGTATAAAAATGTCAAGGTTGTTATCCCGTTGTTTCTCGTATTTTTGGCAATCGCAATTTTCGCCTGGATGTATTATATCCAGCTCCGTGATTATGTATCGACGGATGATGCATATATCGATGCAGACCGGGTCTCGGTGAGTGCAAAAATACTCGGAAGGATCGATCAACTGACAGCAGACGAAGGTGATTCTGTGCAGCAGGGACAAATCCTGGTGCGGCTCGATGACAGCGATTTACGCGCCCAGGAAGTTCAGGCAAAAGCTTCTCTTGCGTTTGCCCATGAAAACGTTGTTCTCGCTCAAGTGAATTTAGAAAAAGCTGAGAGCGATTATAACCGTGCCTCCGCACAATTTCATGAAAAAATAATCCCGAAAGAGCAATATGATCATGCGCAAAGTGAATTTGCATCGTCCCGGGCACGCCTCAATATTGCAAGTGCGCAGGTTGTCTCGGCACAATCCCAGCTTGGAGTGATTCAAACACAATTGAAAAATACCGTTATTACATCTCCTATGACGGGAGTGATTTCTAAACGGTGGGTTCTCACCGGCGATGTTGTTCAGCCGGGACAATCAGTTCTTACCATCTATAATGTGAAAGATGTCTGGGTCATCGCAAACCTGGAGGAGACAGGGTTGAGTGCATTGCGTCTTGGCGATACAGTAGGCATTAGTGTCGATTCGTATCCCAATGCGAAGTTTGCAGGTACAATTATCCGCCTGGGATCGAACACTGCATCGCAGTTCTCTTTGATTCCTCCGAATAACGCCTCAGGAAATTTTACAAAAGTGACGCAGCGTGTTCCGATAAAAATTTCCATTCAACAAATGGGTGATACTCAAAATTCGCACGTCAAATTACTGCCGGGGATGTCCGTTGAAGTAAAAGTAAAGGTTCGTTGACAATGCTGGGCGGAATAACATACCGATTGAAACGAGGGTTTACTCATCGTGTACCGTCGCTGCATCACGAGCACGATTCCTACCGCTGGTGGGTGCTGGCAAATGTCATGATCGGGACGTTTATGGCCGTTCTCGATGCGACAATTGTCGATGTGTCGTTATCGAAAATCATGTCGTCATTCGGCATCGGCGTGGATAAAGTGGAATGGGTCGTCACCGCATACATGCTTGTCTTCGCAGTGATGCTTCCGACATCCGGATGGATTGCAGATCATTTTGGATACAAGCGGACATATTTTTCTGCGCTGGCATTATTTACATTCGGTTCTTTCCTGTGCGGCCTTGCCTGGAATGAAAACATGCTCATTCTTTTCCGCATCGTTCAGGCAAGCGGCGCCGGATTACTGATGCCGACAGGAATGGCCATCGTTACCCGCGAGTTTCCTCCGCGGCAGCGCGGATTGGCACTCGGGTTCTGGGCTATTGCAGCCGCGGCCTCTGTCTCACTCGGCCCCATGATAGGCGGGTACCTTATTGACAACATCAATTGGAATGCAATCTTTAATGTCAACGTGCCGGTTGGGATCATGGGTTTATTTGCTACTGCCGTCATACAGCGGGAATATAAAACCGATCGTGTAAGATCCTTTGATGTCGTCGGGTTTCTTTCGATGGCGACGTTTCTTTGTGCGCTCCTTTTAGCATTAACGGATGGTAATGCTTCATGGAATACCGGGGGATGGACATCGCCTTTTATTGTTTCTTGTTTTGTGATTGCCGTTATTTCACTGATCGTTTTCTTTATGACAGAATTAACTATCGAACATCCTCTCATCGATTTAAGTTTGTTCAAGGATTTTAATTTTAGCGTTGCAAACGGAATTCTGTTCATATTTGGATTCGGCATGTTCGGCAGTACGTTTTTACTTCCGCTCTATCTTCAGCTTTCTCTGGGATACACGGCATTTCAAGCGGGCTCGCTGTTTCTTCCTGTCGGTATTATTCAAGCAATCACTGCGCCGATATCAGGATTCCTGTCGGATAGAGTCGATCCTCGAATCCCTGCGGGCATTGGCATAGTTCTTCTGGCATTTAGCCTGTTTATTAACAGCTCCTTGTCTATGTATTCGGAACATCATCAGATTATGCTTGCGCTGTACATCCGCGGATTTGCAATGGGATTGATGTTCACACCGCTTTCCATGGCTGCCCTTTCAAATGTTCCCAAACATAAAATCGGACAGGCTTCGGGGTTGTTTAACATCATTCGCCAGCTGGGCGGAAGTTTTGGAATTGCTTTTATGAGTACTATGTTATTGCGGCGCACTATATACCATATGTCAACGTACAGCCAGATGGTGAACTCGCAATCGGATGCATATCGTCAGATCGCACAACACTTGACGCGCTTTAGCATGACTGCAGTCGGAGGAAATCAAACTGTCTCTGCGATGCGGGCAAATGCACTCATTGCATCCCACATTTCAACGCAATCATTCATTCGAGCTGTAGGTGATGATTTTATGGTGGCGGCAATAATCACAATCGCTGCTCTTGTTCCAATTCTTTTCATTCGTGCTAAGAAACGGGAGAAATCGGAACATGTGATCGTTGCAGAATAATAAAATTTATTAGAAGAAACATCTGACTAAGTAAACGTAGTATGTCGTTCAGAGAGGGTGTCCAAAAAAAATGTTACCCCGAACTCGTTTCGGGGTCTAAAACCCGTCGGAATTTGGATGCTGAAACAAGTTCAGCATGACATATTCCTTTTTATTAAAGTAAGATTCCCGCTTACAATTCGCGGGAATGACATTAATATTGATGCAAGCTTTCGCTTGTATCATTCTCAGGCCTCCGGCTGTCATTCCCAGCCGGGGCATAAAATTGAATCACGCGAAGCGTGATACATTATCAGGCTTCCAGCTATCGGGAATCTAAAATAGTAATATCGGTCAGGACGTCCGCCCAGCAAGATGGCGGACAAGTAAGTCCTGACCGCACCAAGTATGATATTTATCAAGGATACTTTATTATGAAATTACTGATAACCGTGAGTTCCCTAGTATTATTTTTTATCAATACCGCGTGCGCGCAGGATTCTTTGACGGCCGAGCAGGCTGTTCAGCGAGTCCTTCAAATCCATCCGGCATTAGAACAGGCAATGGCAAATACCCGTGCAGCAGAAGCGCGAGTCCTGCAATCTTCAAGTGTGAAACTTCCGGACGTATCGACAGAAGCTTTGTATGCACACATTGGTCCTGTGCCGGCGTTTAGCTTTCCCGGTTTTGGAAATTTAGTATTGGCTCCTCAAGATAACTATGATGGACATATTGTTGGAAGATATACGGCTTATGATTTTGGAAAGACGAATGCCAGCGTCGAATTAAGCCAATCAAGAGTTCAAAATTCACGGGATATGGTTGAACTCACAAAGAGTAATTTTGCATTGCAAACACTCCGTACGTTCTATACAATCATATGGTTAAGAAAAAGCTTGTTGGTGCAGGATGAACAAATTGAAGCGCTTAATCAGCATCTCACAGTGACGCAGAAACGAGTAAGTGCCGGCAGTGCAACAAGTTTTGATGTCCTCACAACACAGGTGCGCGTTGCAGCGTCGCAAAATCAAAAAGTGGAGATTCTCAATTCGCTTCAGAAGCAGGAGTCGATATTGCGTCAGCTTCTTGGCCTTCAATCGAATGCTCCTCTTCTCATTCGAGGTTCTTTCGAGAAAATTTCTATTGTACTCAACATTGATTCACTTACGCAAGCTGCAGTTCAACAACGGCCTGAAATGAAGCTCGCACGCGACGCGGAACAATCTGCTCAGTTCCAGAAGAAATTTAATTCACTGGGTAATATGCCGTCCATTAACGTGAATGCGGCGTATGGACTCAAAAATGGATATGAACCCAATATTTATGTGCTGCGAGGAAACTGGATGTGGGGAGTGCAGGCGCGAGTGCCTCTTTTTGACGGCGGCAGGGTGAGTCATCAGGAAGAAGAAGCGCAGGCTTCTCTGCAGGCAGAACAGGCACATGGTCAGGATGTTGACAGGCAGGTGCGTTCCGATGTAGAGCAGGTAGCGGCAGATGTTCAAGCGGCTCTCGCAAAAGTTCAAATCTCTGAAGTGCAGCTGCAGCAGGCGCAGGAAGCGGTGACAATTGCACGCACCCGTTACGAGACTGGTTCGATTACAAATCTGGATTTGTTGGATGCAGAGACAGCCGAATCGACGGCGAAGTTAACAAGTTTGCAAGCGCTGTATCGCTTGGTGTTGAGTAAATATGAGCTCGAACGGGCGACAGGGACACTGTTTGTTTATTGAATTTAATTCCTTCCTGATGATGGTCGGGAGAACATCTCCCTCCCAGCTTGGTTATCATAAATATGTTGCCAGGTAGGGACGTTCAATTGAACGTCCCTACGAGAGGAAATTTAAAAATTAAATACTAGTTCCAATCAGGTTTCACTTTAATTACAGAATGATCATTCAGACTATAATTTCGCGCACTCGGGGTGAAAAAATCCTCAGGATTTTCCTCCTAACCTGCTTTTACCTGTTCATTCTCTTTTTCAATTCTATAGCATATTGTCAAAAAATTCCCGATGGTGGGGCAGAAACTATTCTCCTGTGGAATTCGAATGCCCGCAATGAAGAAGCAATTGATCAGGAGAGTTTCTTTACTGCACTGGAGAGTTCCGGCTTCAGGCCTGTTCGCAGAGTTCCCGGTGATCTGACGAAGCACCGCCTCGGGCCGAATGCATTGCTCGTTATACCGCACACTTCCGCCCGCTTGCTGTCTGCGAAAAATGTCAAAACAATTATCAAGAACCTGCCGCTCGGTCTCACTCTGATCACGGATGGAAAAAGCAGCCTCTCACTGGCGATGGGAATAAAGCTGGGAAAGCCTGTGCGTGTAGCGGATATTGTGGATCATACATTCCCGGACCTCAACCCTCACTGGCCGGACAAACCACACGTTGCCTGGATTACAAATTTCTCCGATAAAAAAGGGAGTCTCCTCGTTTCAGACGGCGATCATGATTATCCATTGGCTATCACGAAACGGTTTGGAAAAGGTGAATGTCTGTATTTTGCTCCTCTCTTTGATCCCATCTCAGGAAAGGGGTTCGCGCGTTTTGTGAATCTCCCATATTTCATCGTTCATATACTGCACAGACATCCCCCTTTTCAACGACAGGGAGCCGATGCTTACTTCGATGCGGGCTACCGGTTTAATGTTTCGATTGATACATTGGTGAAACGATGGCGGCAATCGGGCATCCGTGCAATACACGCAGCAGCATGGTATTTTTATAACCAGACACCCTACGATTACACCCGGCTCATCAAGGCTGCGCATCAAAATGGAATTCTTGTGTACGCCTGGCTCGAATGGCCGTATGTCGGAAAGAAGTTCTGGGATATCCATACCGAATGGCGTCAAAAGACCGCACTGCTTCAGGATGCGCATCTGGATTTTCTTTATTTGATGGACTTTCAGAATCCGCTCTGCCTGCAGGCTGCCATGGATGATCTTTCGCTGCTTCTTGAAAACGATTGGGATGGCATCGACATCGCCGAGTTCTCCATGACTGGAGTCGGTTCGGAGGCTCTTGAAGGACCTCTTCATCCTGAATGCTTTACCGGCTTCACCCCGACCGTACGTGCAGATTTCAAGAACCTTCACGGCTTTGATCAAATCGAATTGTTCGATACAACCAGTCAGCATTATTGGAAAAATAATGTCACCGCCCTCAACACTTTTTATCGCTACCGGGTCGAGGTGAATAATAGTTTATTGAGCAAGGTAATTCATGCCCTCGACAGTCTTAACATGGCACGAAAACGCAATTGGGAAATGATCCTCACCATCGCAGATAATTCGCTTCACCCCGAGTTCGACCAGCTATTGGGTTTTGATATGCACAGTACACTCGAACTGTTACAGAAGTATAATGTCACACTACAAATAGAAGACCCTTTCACGGAGTGGACCAAACCGCCTGAACGGTATACTGATTTAGGAAAAACCTACCGACGATATATCGGACATCGTCCATTTATTATCGATATCAATGTAGTGCCTGTGCATCCTCCCGATCAGAAAGGCTACTCGGCCGCTCAACCGACCGGTTCGGAAATCCTTCAGCTCTGGGAAAAGGCGGCTGCTCAAAGTTCCCGGGTGTGCTTCTATTCTGAGTCTACCGTCTACAGCAGCGACTGGGAAATTCTTCCATTTGCAATGGCAGCCCGGACTGAAATTCGAACGGATGGCCGGGACTTGCTCATCAACACCCCCTATACTGTGGTATTCTCCTCAGTGAATATGAATGATGAGTTCTTCCTGGATGGTACATCATGGACCTGTTACAGTGAAGAAGGCATTTTGATTCCGCAAGGGAAACATCGACTGAGTTTTCGCGAGAGACAAGACACAACGTCCATTCAGGTGCCCCGGGTTCGATTGGTTTCTCTCTCGGATGAACTGCTGGGATGCCAGCGTCATGGAGACAGCCTGGAGGTGACGTACTCATCACCCGCGCGATGCGCACTGATGTTGAGCCGACGAGCCAGTGTCATGATTCTCGACGGAATGACGGTTGACTTTCCTATCATACAAAATGAAAAGAATATTGTTGTGATGGTTCCTCCGGGAGTTCATCGTCTGTTACTTGTCGACAGATAAGAATGGGAGAAAAATATTTTCCTGGGATCATATGGTCGATTCTTCAATATTCCACCGGGTAGAGACGTTCCCCGCCAAACATACGGCGGGTAAAAATTAAACGTCTCTACAAACCGAGATTATATTTGTGATAATGCCTGATCCGAATACTCTTGGCAGTCACGAACCATTTCGTTCATGAAACTGTTTGTATTTAGAATGGAAGTGTCACGGTGTGGACCGAGTCGCGCGAGTTCATTTGCATTGTCACCCTAAACTCGTTTCTAGGCCTGTAGTATAGATGCCGAAGCAAGTTCGGCATGACAATCTTTCAAGAAGTGATCAAATAGGCAGGGGGTCATGAAGCATGAACAATACATTCACTAAATATATAGTGCTCGGATATTTGTTTGGAGCCGGACTGGCGATTGCACAGGTTTCACCGCCTGTTGAGATGGAGAATCTCCGGCTTATGGAAAAAAGCCGGTATACATCTTTCATACATCTCATGCAAAAAAACACCGGCACGCCTCGACCTTTCTCCGTGACATATTATAAACTCAATTTGTCTTTTGTGAAACCCGGAATCTCCGGGTCTGTAACAGCAATTGGTAAAAGCCTTCAAAACAATTTGAATCAGATTTCACTCGACCTTGCAGATGCTTTAACGGTCGATTCGGTTCTCATCGATGGACAGCGAACTTCATTTTCTCACACATCCAATCTCCTGAATATTTCAAGTCTCCGGAGTTATAATTCGGAGGAGCTTTTCACTGTGATTATTTATTATTATGGAACTCCTGCTACCACCGGTTTTGGAAGTTTCGGGGAAGCCGTACGGCCGGATGGTGCTCGCTGGATCTGGACACTGAGCGAACCTTATGGAGCAAGCGATTGGTGGCCCTGCATCAATCATCCATCCAGCAAGGCAGACTCAGTTGATATCTGGATAACTTGTCTTAATTCATATAAGGCGGTATCACAGGGGAAACTGATCGAAGCACTTTCCAATGGTGACGGCACAACAACATTTAAGTGGAAACATCGCTACAAGATCGCCACGTATCTCGTTTCTGTCACGCTGACGAATTTCAAATCCATATCCTACTGGTATAAATACTCGCCGACCGATTCGATGGAGGTAGTCAATTACGTAACACCTGCACTCGATACGGTGTATCCCGATTATCGTACTAATATTGCGCTGACACCGAGAATGCTGGAAATCTATTCCGGATTATTTGGACAGTATCCTTTCATCAAAGAGAAATACGGTCATGCGGAGTTCGGCTGGGGCGGCGGAATGGAACACCAAACGCTTACTTCGCTTGGAACGTTTGCTTTCTCAGAATCGATCATCGCCCATGAACTTGGGCATCAATGGTTTGGCGATATGATCACCTGTCAAACCTGGCCCGATCTCTGGCTTAATGAAGGTTTTGCGACATATTGCGAGGATCTGTATCAAGAAAAACAATATGGATTTCCTGCGTATGCTTCTCGCATGAATGGATCTGCAAGCAGTGCTAAATTCTCCAGCGGAACGCTCAACGTCCAGGACACTGCAGATGTCAACAACCTGTTTAATGGAAACCGCGTGTATGATAAAGGAGCCTGGGTCTTGCATATGCTCAGACACGTTTTGGGAGATTCGACATTCTTCCGCGCCATGAGGTCGTATGCGAACGATCCGCAATTCATGTACGGCACTGCATCGTCGAGAGATTTTCAGGCAGAGTGCGAGAGGGTTTCAGGAAATAATCTCAGCGCCTTCTTTAATGAGTGGGTCTATGGCGAACAATATCCGAAGTATTATTATACGCTTTCTGTTGTTCCGCAGGGGCAGAATTATGTATCGACTGTCCGGATCCAACAGACAACCGGTACATCAAATCCTGTTTATTTTACCATGCCTCTTGATTTGAGATTCATCGGACATGGACTTGACACAACATTCAAGGTGATCAATAACCTCGGTGATCAGTCTTTTACCTGCACAACGCAGGTGCATCCCGATTCGGTGCAGCTTGATCCTCAAGGCTGGATACTCAAAGACTATCAGCAGGTTCCTACAGGTGTGGACTTAGCGACTCAGGTACCCCGCTCATCAGTTCTCTACCAGAATTATCCCAATCCGTTTAACCCAACGACGGAAATCGGTTTTCAAATTGCGAAAGCTGGAATAGTTCATCTGAAAGTGTATGATGTGCTGGGAAGAGAAGTGGCGGCTGTTATTGGTGAAAAATTGGAACCAGGATATTATTCGCAACAATGGAATGCATCGGCGGTGCCTAGCGGTGTTTACTTTTATCGTTTGTCCGTTGTACCGTCAGCACGAAACTTAGTTTCAACCGATACGCAGACCGGGCAAGTTGACGAACTGCTTGAAACCAGGAAAATGGTTTTGATGAAATGATACGTAGAACGCAATGTGTGGGTAGGCTGATGTGGTGATAAAGAATCTGTTTGTATAAGGAAGGATGTGTCACGGTGTGGACCTTGACACCCAGGTCAATCTTCAGTCTCTGAAAATAAGGGTGATAAATAAAAGGCTTGTCATGCCGAATTTATTTCGGCATCTAAACTAGATCCTGAAACAAGTTCAGGATGACAAAAGGGTTATTAATTCCGATCTCGTTTCGGAATCTATATCGTAGAACCTAAAACACATACCAACCGGATAGCCGGGACTTTATAGCAGTGTAAAACTTTTAAGACATTATAATTCGAACCACTGCTGAAGAGTTTTGAGATTGGATTCCTTAAATCTCCTGTGCGAGAATTCATTCTTATGCACATTATATTTGTAGTCCTTTTCCCACTTCCCGATATTTTTTCGCAATGACCGTAATGCGTCAAGAATATAATCCACTTCCTCATTTGTGGTGGTAGGATGAAGCGACAATCGCACCCAGCCGGGTTTGGTGGAGAGATCGCCATGATCGATTCGCTTTGTAATAGCATTTGAATGCGGCTGATCGACATGAAGCAGATAATGTCCGTACGTGCCGGCACATAAACAGCCTCCGCGCATTTGTATGCCGAACCGGTCGTTGAGAATTTTAACCGCGAGATTATAATGGATGTCATCGAAGTAAAAGGAAATGATTCCAAGCCGCTGCTCGATATGATCGGAGAGAATCTTAAGACCTGCAATCATGCGCATTCCTTTGAGAAGCGCTGGAACAATTTCTTCCTCGCGTGTAAGCATGTGTTTCACGCCCATCTGATCTTTTAATTCAACAGCAAGGGCGGACCGAATTGCCTGCAGGAATCCCGGTGTACCGCCGTCTTCACGTTCTTCGATGTCGGGTTTGTAGCGGTATTTTCCCCAGGGATTTGTCCATAAAACAGTACCGCCGCCGGGCTGGTCGGGGGATTTCAGATGATAGAGTTCGGAATCGAAAACCATAACACCGGAGGAACCCGGGCCACCTAAAAATTTATGCGGCGAGAAGAAAATCGCATCCAGACGTTCCATCGGGTCGGCAGGATGCATATTCATATTTACGTACGGTGCAGATGCGGCAAAATCCACAAAACAAACACCGGCATGTTCATGCATAATTTTTGCAAGCTGATGGTACGGTGTTTGAATGCCGGTGACATTCGAACACGCGGTGAATGAACCGATTTTTAACGGCCGATTTTTATACGCGCGGAGTAATTCTTGCAGGCGCGCAACATCGACGAGTCCTTCTTTGGTCGGCGGAATGACGCACACTTCCGCAATCGTTTCGTACCATGACGTATGATTGGAGTGATGTTCCATGTGCGTCACGAACACGACCGGTTTCTTCTCAGAAGGGATGGAAACAAATTGTTCAAGCTGATCCGGATATTTCAAGCCTAACATTCTCTGGAACTTGACCAATGCGGCGGTCATACCAAATCCGACATTCAATAAAGCATCCTTCGGCCCAGCGTTTACGTGGCGTTTGATGAGTTCGTGCGCATGGTGATATGCCAGCGTCATCATGGTGCCGGTGATATTGGTTTCTGTGTGCGTGTTGCCAACGAACGGACCGAATACGTGAGACAATTTCTCTTCGAGCGGAGCATAGAGTCTTCCGCTGGCAGTCCAATCTGCATATATGATTTTCTTCGTACCGTACGGCGAACGAAACGTTTGGTTTATTCCGATGATGTTTTTACGGAACTGCGAAAAATATTTTTCGAGGTTCATAAGAGCTCTATTTAAATATTCACCGTGGGGAGACGTTCCCCGCCAAAAAGACGGCGGGTAAAAATTGAACGTCTCTACAAACCGAAATTATATTTGTGATAACGCCTGATCCAAATCCCATATAATATCTTCTGCGGCTTCAACACCCACGGAAAGACGCACCAAATTATCGGTAATACCAAACTCTTTCCTTTTGTCCGGTGCAACGCCGGAATGTGTCATTGCTGCCGGATGTTCGGCGAGCGATTCCGTACCGCCAAGACTGACTGCGAGTTTTACCATTTGAAGCGAATCCAGAAATCGGAATGAAGCTTTTTCATCACCCTTCACAATAAAACTGATCATTGCCCCGGGGGACAGGCATTGTTTCTTGTAAATGGTGTACTGCGGATCGCCTTCTTTCAATAAGCCAAGGTAGAATACTTTTTCTACTTTAGGATGCGTGGAAAGCCATTCGGCAATTTCTTGTGCGCTTTGCGCGGACGTGGCCATCCGCATCTTGAGTGTTTCGAGACTGCGCATGAGCAGCCAGCCTGTCAGCGGGCTTGCCATGGAACCGAGTGCGACGCGCAGCGATTTGATGCGGTTGATGAGTTCTTTGGAGCCAAGACATGCACCGGCAACAACATCACTGTGGCCGCCGATGTACTTTGTTGCCGAATAAAGAACAAGGTCGATGCCATGCTTTATGGGATGCTGGAAGACAGGTCCGAGGAATGTATTATCCAGCGCTGTATAAACTTTATGTTCCTTTGTTGAAAAATGTTTTGCAATATCCACACACATCTCTATATCAATAAGACAATTTGTCGGATTCGCGGGTGTTTCAAAGAAGATCATCCGAAGTTTGTCTGAAGCGCCCGCCCGTTCTACCATATCGATGATCTGCTGCTTCGTGTGTTGAACGCCAAAGTCAATAGTGGTGATACCGAACTTTGTGAGGATGGAATCGAAGAGATGTTCAGTGCCGCCGTAAATCGGTTCACTGCTGAGGAGAACGTCTCCCGGCTTCAGCAGTTCAAGTACTGTTGTGCTGATTGCCGCCATACCGCTGTCAAACACAGCACAGGCTTCCGCGTCATCCCAGATCGTGAGACGATCTTCGAGAATTTCCAGGTCCGGATTATTGATCCGGCTGTAGATGAGTCCGGCGCCGCGGTTATCCGGCTCACGCACGCCATGCGCCATTTCAAAGAATTCCTTGCCGTCTTGCGCATTTTCAAAAACGAAAGTGGACGTTTGAAAGATGGGACATTTCAAAGCTCCTTCCGACCATTCAGGTGTGTACCCGTAGCCCATCATGAGAGTTTCCGGCTTCAGGCTTTTCTTTTTTCCATTTGCGATGAGTTCTTTATGCATAAAGCACCTCGCTGGAGTGTGATTAAAAATTTGTTGTGGATGAAGGTACGGTAATATTTTCGAAAAGCAACGAGAAAGCGTGTTTGCTGATATTCAAGCGGTCATGAAAAAATGATTGCTGCTTTTCCCGTTTAATCTATGAGGCCCTGTGCCGGCTCAGCCGGAAAAGATAGAAAACGAGAAGAGTATTTATAAGGAGGATAATAGTGCGAGCAATAGTGAATTTTTCTGTTAATTCATACAATTCCATCGGTAGAAAAAGTGCGCTGGATGCCACTGCGAACCAGATTGCCCAAAGACGATCGTACCATAAACCGTACGCTTCGGCAAATCTAATCAAGGAGTACAATATTGCGGAAATGCTCAGGAACCATAGACGCACGTTGCCGAGGTTCGCGATCGTGTTTATGAATATCTCCGGATAGTGACGGGCGGGATTCAAGTGAAATATTTTCACAATTTCCGCAGCTTCTTGCTGAGCGTTTTTATGAATGAGTGAGAGAAGCCCGGCACCAACAAGAAGCACCACGAGCCCCTTGCCTGCTTCAAAAAGTGAAAGGAGTCTAAGAATTTTTTTAGATTTTTGTTGTTTCATTGAAGTGCGTACAACAAATGTGCGGAAGAAAATTCCTTCCGCACATCGAATGATCGAGTTAAAAATTACAAAGATTATTTGTTCGCTTGATAAAATTCTTGCATTAACTTCGCTAACAGTTCAACAGATTCCATAGGGCAGGCATTGTAAATGGAAGCGCGCATGCCGCCAACGGAACGATGTCCTTTCAGACCGAGCATCTTCTTCTGTTTCGCTTCTCCAAGGAATTTCTCTTCTAATTCAGGCGTCGGTAAGTTGAATGTTACATTCATCAATGAACGATCTTCCTTATTGATCACATTGCCTTTATAAAAAGCCGGATAGGCGTCGAAGAGATCATAAATCAGTTTTGCTTTCTTTTCGTTCCTCGCCTGAATAGCTTCTAATCCCCCTTCTTTCATGATCCATTTCAAAGTCCTCCCGATGACAAATATCGGCAAGCAGGGCGGAGTGTTATACAGGGAGCCTGCTTCAACATGAGTTTTATATTTCAACATCGAAGGGAGGTTCTGTTTTGCTTTTGCTTCCATCCAAGCTTTTTTAATGACTACCATTGCCACGCCTGAGGGTCCGAGATTTTTTTGAGCACCGGCATAGATTAAACTGTATTTCTTGAAATCGCGTTTGATGCCGAGGATATCAGACGACATATCCGAGATTAATGGAATATCGCCGACGTCCGGATCCGTTTTCCATTGTGTACCAAATATGGTATTATTCGTTGTGATATGAACGTAATCCGCATCGGCTGAGAATTTTATATTCTTCGGCAACTGATTGAAATTTGTCGCTTTCGTAGAAGCGACTTCTACCGCTTCACCAAGAATTTTTGCTTCCTTCAATGCTTTCGATGCCCATTCGCCGGTATTGACGTAGTCGGCTTTCTTTTGGAGAAAGTTCAAAGGTACCATAGCAAATTGCAGGCTGGCACCGCCGCCCAAAAAAACTACTGCATATTCATCTGCCGATAATCCCATGAGGCTTAACGCATCTGCTTGCGCTTCTACTACGACTTTCTCGAATGCTTTATCGCGATGGCTGATTTCCATAATGGAAACGCCGATGTTGGAAAAATCCATAACAGCGTCGCGTGTCTCTTCAATAACGGAAAGAGGAAGAACAGCTGGTCCAGCAAAGAAATTATGTGCACGTGCCATAAATGTAATCCTTTCTGAGTATTTTATCGAAGAACAGCGGGAGGTCAAACACCTGCTTTAACATACTAAAAAATCTTTTAACTGTCTATATGCGTTTCCATTTTTAACATTTTTCATGGAAAGAGAAAGAGTACATTTTAATATGCCGTTGAAATCCTAAACATTTTTGATTGGCAACAGTAGCTTATTGCAACGGTACACAAGAAGCAATTCCTGATGCACGGTTGCTGGTTATAAAAATTTTTGGTATTATCAAAGTAGTTTAATTCACCCTGTAATTTCTCCTTTGGCATTCATAATATTCGGTAATCAAATAGAATGATTGTCTGAGGAATCTCACTCTCATAATCATACGGAGTTTACTATGAATATTCTCGTATCCGATGGAATCACCCCAGATGGAGCAAAAATTCTTGCAGATGCAGGTCATAAGGTAGATAAACTCAAGCTGACACCAGAGGATCTGCTGAAAAAGATCGGTGACTATGATTGTATTATTGTACGGTCTGCAACAAAAGTAACCAAGGAAGTTATAGAAGCAGGGAAAAATCTCAAAGTCATTGCACGCGGCGGTGTGGGTCTCGACAATATCGACGTACCCGTTGCCGAAAGCAAAGGCATAAAAGTTTTAAACACACCGGCGGCATCGACAGTGTCCGTTGCTGAACTCGCCCTGGCACATATGCTTGCCGTCTCTCGGTTCTTGAATGTCAGTACCATGGAAATGCGGCAAGGCAAATGGCCGAAGAAAGAATATGGCGAAGGCATAGAACTATTCAAGAAGAACCTCGGCATACTTGGCCTCGGTAATATCGGTAAAGAAGTTGCGCGGCGCGGATTAGCATTCGGCATGCATGTGCTGGCATACGATCCGCCGTTCACACCGATGGATTTCTTTGTTGAAATCACAACAAAAGAGAAAGTACTTGCCAATGCGGACTTCATTACACTACACTTACCGTACGATAAAAAGCAAGGACCCATCATCGGGAAGAAAGAATTTGAGATGATGAAACAGGGAGTGGTTATTGTGAACTGTGCGCGAGGCGGCGTGGTGGATGAATCAGCATTGCTTGAAGCGTTGAATTCCGGTAAAGTTGCGGGGGCAGGTATTGATGTATTTATGAATGAGCCTCCTACGGATGCGCAAAAAGCTCTTATGAATCATCCGCGTGTCAGTGTGTCGCCGCACATTGGCGGCTCAACCGTCGAAGCGCAGGCTCGTGTCGGAACAGAGATTGCCCTTAAAGTTGTGCAAGCGTTCAGCGCTCAGGAACAACATTCGTAGTCATTCAATATTATGGCGATCATACGACCCTTTAAAGCATTTCGGCCGAAACCTGAATTTGCGAGCGAAGTTGCAGCGAGGCCTTACGACGTACTGAATTCCGATGAAGCGCGCGAAGAGGTGAATGGCCATCCATTGTCATTTTTGCACGTCGGCAAACCGGAGGTCGATCTCGATCCGAGCATCGACCTCCACGACGAGCGCGTGTACGAAAAAGGAAAAGAGAATCTCCAGAACCTCATTTTCCAAAATGTCCTTGTTCAAGATTCTGCACCGTACCTGTATGTGTATGCACAGACCATGGGCAAGCACACGCAGTACGGCCTCGTTGGTTGTGCATCGGTGGATGAATATTGGAATAACACTATTAAAAAACACGAGCTGACGCGTAAAGACAAGGAAGAAGACCGCTGTACTCATGTTCGTGTTACCAATGCACATTCAGGCCCAATCTTCCTTACATATCGTGATAACACCGAAATCAACACTATCATTGCCGGCGTAACAATTCGAATGCCGGAGAATGATCACACAGCACTTGACGGTATACGGCATCAAAGCTGGGTAATAAAAGATAAAGAAGTAATCGGGAAGATTGTTTCCATCTTCAAAACAATTCCAAATTTGTATATTGCAGATGGACATCATCGTTCAGCGGCCGCGGCAAGGGTTGGCAGAGACCGTGCGAACAAGAATCCCCATCACCGCGGAGATGAGGAATACAATTTCTTCCTGGCGGTTTATTTTCCTGCAAGCCAGCTTCGTATTATGGATTACAATCGGTTGGTGAAAGATTTAAACGGAATGACGAAAGAAAAATTCTTTTTAAAGTTGAGAACAAATTTCGATATCGTTGAAGCATCTGCACAGGTAAAACCGGCGAAGAAAGGCGACTTCGGCATGTACCTCGAAGGCACATGGTACACTCTCTCTGTCGGACCGGCACTGCAAAACATATCTGACCCTGTTCTGCGGCTTGATGTTTCGGTTCTTCAGAACCATGTACTCGATCCGATTCTCGGCATCAAAGACCCGCGCGTTGATAAACGAATAGATTTTGTCGGAGGAATCCGCGGTTTACATGAACTAGAGCGGCGCGTCGATTCCGGCGAAATGAAAATTGCCTTCAGCATGTTTCCAACCTCTGTAGCTGAATTGATGGCGATCGCTGACGAAGGAAAGGTTATGCCGCCAAAGTCAACTTGGTTCGAGCCGAAACTCCGTGACGGCTTATTTGTGCACTTCCTGGACTAACCGGATCATCTAGAGAAGCTCATCATTCTCAGAGTAATTACTTCGGTTCTCTGATTGTTTGCTCGACGCAAAGGTACAAATCCAGTTCCCTCCAAAAAAGTAATCACGGATACACATGCACTGAAACCGTTCGTTGCTTCTCTTCTGCTTGTTTTCTAAATTGATTTTAGTATTACATTGATTACACTGATTACACTGATTTACCGCAGATTGCAGATTATGCTGATTGCACAGATTATAAGAATGAGAATGGAATTACGAAATAGTTCGTTTACTTATTGGCTCATAGGCTTGGTGCTCATAGGCTCGATTGTCCTTGCAGAAGCACAGCCGCGTACCGAGAGCCAGTTCCGCATTGCACGCTTGAAGTACAGCGGCGGCGGCGATTGGTACAACGATCCATCGGAAGAAGTGAATCTTTTAAAATTTATTCAACAGAACACAACTATCGATTGCGATCCGCGGTACGAATTTGTTGATCTCTCCAGCGATAAACTTTTTTCATGTCCGTTCCTCTTCATGACCGGACATGGCAACATTCACTTCACTGAGTATGAAGTGCAGCGGCTCCGCACATATCTGATGCAAGGTGGATTTCTTTATGCAGATGACGATTATGGAATGGACAAAGCTTTTCGGCGTGAAATAAAAAAAGTGTTTCCCGAAAAAACTTTAGTCGAATTGCCGTTCAGCTATGGCATGTACAATTGCCATTTCAGTTTCCCGAATGGCGTGCCAAAGACTCACAAACACGATGGCAAGCCGCCGCAAGGATTTGGATTGTTCCATAACGGCAGATTAGTTGTTTATTATACGTACGAATCGAATCCCAGCGACGGCTGGACTGATCCGGAAGTTCATGGCGATCCTGAGCCGGTGCGGCAGGAAGCGTTACGGTTCGGAACAAACATCGTGGTCTGGGCATTAACCCATTGATTTCACAGATTACACAGATTATAGGTTGTGTTGTTATGATGATTCACTTTTGATTACTGGTCTTCGTTCACTGTCTGTTATCATTCATCACTTATCATTGTTTGCTGATCATTGAAAGACACTTCTTCAATAGTAAAAATGTTATCAGATCGACTGAGACTGGTTCAAAACAAACAAGACCGTGTCGATTTATTGTCGAACACCTTCATATTCCTTGCAGGTGTCATTATCTTAGCACTGGTTCTGGTTGTTGCAGAGAACCTGTTTGAATTTTCTCGCGTTGAACGAACAGCTCTTTCTGTGCTCTTTGTATTCACTTTCATTGGCGTCGGTCTGTGGATGATGGGGCGTCCGTTTCTTCGACTCATCGGTGTACTATCGTCAGGTTCAGAAGATTTGACAGCGCGCTCTATCGGCGCGTTTTTTCCCGCCATCCACGACCGGCTTCTCAATGCGCTGCAACTCGCGAAAAATGCCGCTGCCGATTCGACGATTTATTCAGCGGAATTGATTGATGAATCGCTAAAAGATTTTGCCGCAGAAATCCAACCGCTCGATTTTGCGAAGTCAGTGAACACATCTCGGCTTCCTCTCCATCGCCGCTGGCTGGTAATAAGCGCCGTTGTCTCAATTCTGATTGTATGTTCCTTTCCGGCCTCGTTCTCCAGTGCTGCATATCGATTGATCCATTGTACGCGTGAGTTCGTACCTCCGCCGAAATATTTTTTCGAAATTTCTCCCGGTAATAAAGAAATAGTGAAAGGTGAAAATGTTGCACTTCGGATTAAAGTCACTTCTCTTCTTCCGGCATTCGCTCTGCGATCAACAGAGATTACAGTCTATCGTCAGCAGGAAGGACAGGAAAATTATGATGAAATGAAGGTGAAGCCGGATTCGAGCGGCACGTACCACACAACATTTTCTACGCTGCACACTTCAACGGAATATTTTGCGCGCATAGCAGATGCTGAGAGCGAGCATTATAAACTCACCGTGTTGGACAGACCATTGATTCGATCGTTTCAGGTAAGGCTCGATTATCCGGTGTACACAAAAATTTCGCCAAGGACCATGGATGAATTTGTCGGTGATATTAGCGCCCTGACAGGAACGCGCGTGACGATTTCTGGCGCAGCAAGCAAATCGTTGAAAGAAGCTTACCTTCAATTTGGAAACAACACAAAACTGCCATTGGCAATTCACGGGGAAAAGTTTTCATCATCATTTCCTGTTCTTGCCGACAACTCGTATCATATTTCCATCGTTGACGAAGAAGGGTTGTCGAATAGTGAGCCGGTGCAGTATCAAATCAAATCCGTCCCCGATGAATATCCTGCAATAGCTATTGTCGAACCGGGCCGCAACATCGATATTGCCGGCGATCAATTGCTGAATCTCGTTCTTCAAGCAAAAGATGATTTTGGATTTTCCAGCATGCGGCTGGGATACCGCTTGATATCATCGCGATATGAAAAAGCAGGAACCGAATATACGTTTACACCTATTCCATTCCCCGCCGATGCAGTGGGACAAATCGAATTGTCCTTTAGCTGGAATCTAACAAATCTCAATCTTGTACCGGAAGATGTCGTTGAATATTTTGCAGAAGTATTCGATAACGATGCAGTGAAAGGGCCGAAAAGCGGGCGGAGTAATCTCTATCTTCTCCGCCTTCCGTCATTGGACGAGTTTTTTTCAGATGTCGATAAAGAACACGAAAGTTCACTCGGCGATTTGAAACAGTCGTTTGATGACGCAAAGAAATTGAAAGAGGACATTGAATCCATCAAGCGTGATTTGAAAAATAATAAAGATCCCGACTGGCAGACGCAGAAGAAAATGGAGGAGATGGCAAAGCAGTATAAGCAAATGCAGAATAAATTGGACGATGTGCATGCGCGCATGGAGCAAATGACCCAGAAGATGCAGCAGCAAAATGTGCTTTCCAAGGAAACCATGGAAAAATATCTGGAGCTTCAGCAGTTGTTCCAGCAGCTCGATGCAACTGAACTTCTAAACGCACTGAAACAATTGCAGCAGCAAATACCGAATATCAGCAAAGAACAGCTTCAGCAGGCGATGCAGAATATGACGTTTTCGGAAGAAAGGTTTCGCCAAAGCATTGAGCGGACGCTGAATCTGCTCAAGCGCATTCAGATCGAACAAAAAGTGGATGAAGTAAAAAAACGTGCGGAGGGGCTGGAGAAATCGGAGAAAGAATTGCAGGATGAAAACTCAAAATCATCCGACAATCCGGCACAACAGCAGGAACTGGCGGAGAAGCAAGCTGATCTCTCAAAGAATGAACAGGCGATGGAACGCGAAGCAGCCGACCTCCAGAGGAGGATGGAAGAATTCTTTACCGACATGCCTGCGGATAAATTACAGAAATTGTTGGAGCAGATGCGAAAACAAGAGCTTGATCAGAAGATGCAGCAGGCATCCCAGCAGATGCAAAAAGGAAACACACAGTCAGCGCAACACATACAAAGTCAGATCAGCCAACAGTTACAACAATTCAGCAAGCAGATGGAAGAGATGCAGCAGGAGATGCTTCAGCAGCAATCGCAATACGTTATGAATGAACTGCGCAAAGCGAGCAGCAACATGCTGGAGCTTTCGAAAGAAGAAGAAGCGCTGAAACAACAATCGCAAAACGCTCCGCAGAACTCGCCTCAGCTTCGCCAGAATGCACAGGATCAACAGGAGGCAATGCAGGATCTCAATAATGTCATCAAAGGGTTAAGTGAACTATCACAAAAATCATTCGCGGTAACCCCGGAGATGGGAAAAGCAATAGGCGAAGCATCAGCACAGATGAAGAACGCACTGCAGGCATTGGAAATGCGGAACGGTTCTACAGCATCCCAAGAGCAGGAACAAGCCATGGCGGCCCTCAATCGTGCTGCGATGCAGGTACAAAATAAACTACAGGAAATGATGCAGGGCGGCGGGGGAGGCGGCGCCGGAGGATTAATGCAGCAGCTGCAAAGAATAGCCGGCCAGCAGATGTCCATTAATATGCAGACAGAGCACATGGGCGGAATGTCTCAACAGCAAGCCGCAGAAGCGGCACGCCTGGCGAAAGAACAAGGGGCTGTTCGTAAATCTCTGGAAGAACTCAACCGCGAAGCTCAACAGAGCGGTGGGCAGAAAAAAATGCTTGGTGATCTTCAGAAAATTGCGGAAGAAATGAACGAAGTTATAGAAAACCTTGAACAGAATAAATTGAATTCTGAAACGATGAAAAAGCAGGAACGCATTCTCTCACGCTTGCTCGATGCGTCTAAATCCATGCACGAACACGATTACGAGAAAAAACGTAAAGCGGAAACCGGCACACACATGGCCCGCCGCAGTCCGAACGACATTGACCCGAATTCTCTGGAAGGAAAGAGTCAATTGCATGAAGAATTGCTGAAAGCATTAGAGCAGGGATATTCAAAGGATTATCAGGAACTTATACGAAAATATTTTGAGAAGTTGGAAAAAACAGAAAAGTCCGTACCTTAGGACAAGTGTGTAATGTAACGGCAACTATTCATATTTCATGGAAAGGAGAATCCTATGAAACAGTGGATTGAGGAAATGTGGAGATTACTTTTAATTACGGTTCTTGGCTTAGCCGGCAGCATGATTGCCGGACTTATGATTTACGGAGGAGATGTTTTTATTCCGCAATCGGCAGGATTTGCGTACTATATTATGTTTGGCTTAAGCACCTCGTTTATTTTTGCTTTCTACCATGTACGCGGACTTTCCAATACTATCACAGCAGCTGTTTCAACCGGGGCAGTTATTTTTGTTGTTGCCTCATTCTGGATGCCGGTATTAAATGCTGCCATCTGGTCCTTTGGCGTCAATCTTGCTGTGGTGGTGCTGGCATTTCTTTTTGAACGGAAGCTTGCGTATTTCAAGCAGTGGAAGTTTATTGTCGTGGGTGTTGTTTATGGCGCTATATTTGTGCTTTTAACGTTAGCAATTGGAATTCTTACCAAGGTGGCGATTTTACCCCCCGCACTTTTCCAAAAAAATTATCTTGACGGATTGTGGCTGGGATTAAGTCTTGGCATCGGTATCGAGATTGCGGAGTCGATTGTTCATTCTGTCGATCTTCATCGCGAAGCGAAACGGGAAAAAAAGAAATAAAATAATTCCATATAACTTATTGCTGTCAGGAGCTTTTTACCCGCCTTGCTTCATCTTTAGGCGGGCCTCCTGACAGCAATGTTACATTTGCCAATCATCCTTTTTATTTCTTCTCTTTTTAAAAACTCACATGCCAATGGGTGATCTTCCAGTCATTTGCTGCGTTCTTTGAGAGAATGATGGAATGAACGCGCTTGTCCTTCCCGCCGGGAAGTCCCGATGTCCAAATAATGAGAGTCGACTTTGCATCCTTTTGTATATTGATATTAACATTCAAGCACTTCCTTTCTTTTCCTTCGGTCAGATGAATATCGCTGTGTTCTCCGTTCAAGACACTATACAGGTTCTCTATTTTCGTTTTATAGATCAGCAAAGCTTCTATGCTTATCATTTTTTTGGCTTTTTCTATTTCCGTCCCTTTGAGAATATTCTCAATGGTCATCCTGATTGATTCGATACTCTTTTCCATTTCTGCCCGATCGGCTTCTTCTTCCGGCTTTATCTCATTCGTACTAAGCTTGAAACGGAATGGAATGGTGACCCACGCAGCGACAGGTTTTCCCTGCATTTGTGCAGGTGAAAATTTCCATTGTTTCACCGCACTGTATGCTGCATCTTCAAATGCTTTACCATCTGTTTTCTGTCCGGCGGACTTGTCATTATTATTGATGACAATATTGACGGCAGATACCTCGACTTTTTCACTTTTCGCTTCAAGAACGTTGCCGTCCACATCGATATAGGCTTTCAAATAGACGGTTGCTTCCCAGCCGCCGCTGAGCATACTTGCGGGATATACTGCCTCGGCCCTTTTTACCACAATAGGTTCCCTATCATGCAGAATATTCTTATCGGGGGGAGGAATATTTTTATTTTGTGCGAAGACAGTAAAAAAGAGCGCTGACGTTGCCAGCAGGCAGAGGAAAATGTACGGATTCTTTTTCATTGGTTGATTCCTTTCGTGTTTGATGATGCAACAACGACATAGCCGGTCACTTCCACTTCCGGAAGCGGAGTAAGACAGACGATGGTTTGCTGCGGTTGTACATGATGGTACCATAATGATGAAACAGATACGGTGGTGATGATGGAGACCAATACAGCCAAGCCGATCGCGCGGAAAGAGTACATGCGCCCCGTCCGCAACCATGGCATGTGCCGCATCGATTTTGCAGCCGATGAACCGAAAGCACGGACATGCTGGTCCAGCGAGGCCGGTACGTCAATCTGTCGATTAAACGCCAATGTATTCCTGAGCGAAAGAGTATTCTTCAGAAACGTACGACAATGTTCACACACGCCGAGGTGCACAAAAAGTTCAGTCTCTGCTGCCGGCAATAACTCACCATCTATCAATTGACTGATTTGTTCCTGATACTGTTCACAATTCATAACGCCCTCAAATTCTATCATAAAGATTAATAATGTTCACGGGTAAGTTTAGAACGATTCCATTGTTTATTCTTTGCTTCACGCCACGCTTTCCATCCAGGGGGCAAATCAGAAATTTGTTTCACGCTTGCATCAATTTTTACAATTTCATGAAGTGTGAGAACAAGTACTTCGTCTCCTCCAGATTTTTCATCCGCGAGAAATATCCACTGTCCGTCAACAGAATCGCGGAATGCATAGAGAATCGGAAGATCACCCTCCGCTATTTTTTTCTGAGTGACAACAGAAGCGGACGGCTCTTCTCTGAACGCCCAATTCGTTGATGAGGAAGGGGCACATCCTTCATGAAGTAATACGATGATGATGAATACGAACCCAAAAATAAAATTCTTCATTGATAGTACTCCTTAAGCCGACTTGTTAACGCTTTGCGTGCCTTGAAAAGACGCGACTTCACAGAACTTTCTGTATCACCGGTAATCTCTGCAATTTGCATATACGTGAGCTGCTCATATTCCCTTAATAATAGTACTTCACGGTATTCGCTTTTTAAATTCTGAAGAAGTCGTTGAACAATTTCTGTGGTTTC
>Ga0182021_10000958_pt1 | contig 32799 bp, 32 predicted proteins | sample 612E3MmetaG_FD_120493 | JGI IMG/M metagenome (GOLD analysis project Ga0182021, IMG submission 120493) | Permafrost microbial communities from Stordalen Mire, Sweden - 612E3M metaG (Illumina Assembly) | ecosystem: Environmental > Terrestrial > Soil > Wetlands > Permafrost | place: Sweden... | reverse complement strand
GGGCTCGGCGGCGGCGGCGCACTCTGGCTCGACTTCGCGGTCTGCGGTGGCTTCTTCGTAGCGCTGGCGGCGCTGGCCGCCCGCGCCTATCCACGCGCGATCGTCTGACCCGGGCACGACCGCCCGGCCCAGTGCTGATCATCCCGCCCGCCCGGCTCGATCGAAAAATGCTCTCAGGCAGCCTGGGAAATCAGCGGGCGCCGGAACTCGAGCTGACGCCTATCCGCGTAGGCGAATGGATGACGGAAGACCTCCAGCGCCTCCTCGGGCTCGACCTCCATCGCGAATTCCTCGCCTGCGTCCTCGTCGACCACGACCACGGCAAGCTGCCCCGACTCGGGGCTCCATAGGAGCGAGACCTCAATATGGTCGCCGGTTCGGTAGTCGAGTTCTTTAAGCGTCATGTCGTTTTTAATATCGGCAGGGACGGTTCTGCCCTGAGAGTCGATTTCTTCAAACCGCTCAAAGAAGGCGCAATTTGCTGACTTTCTTCGAGCGGGCTTTCCCTTTGCTCTATCTAGAGAGTCTCCAGGGGCGCGAAATGTTTAGTCAGCCTCGGGGGCGCGGTATCGGCGCCCGGAGGGTGGAGAGTCGCTCTCCAACTCCTCGCTGCTGTGTCACCGATCAAAACCCGCTCTAATCAAGCTTGGCGCCGGGATCGAGCAACAGGCGCCGGCCGTCGTCGAGCACCAGGGTTTTACCCGCGTTGCCGCTCTCGACTTTCGCGATCCTGCGTCCGACGAGAGCTGAAGGCGTTTTCGATTCGCCTCTCGGGTCCGAGTCCAGATGGCGGAAGATCAGCGTGATCAGGGTCATGCTCACCGTCAAGACGGCGGCTACGCCGAGCATCTGCCATTTGGAGCGACTGACGTCGGAGCCTATGCGTAAGACCACGTCGATGACCATTCCGCACAGCCAGAAGATCGATACGAGTGCTATCCCGAGTGAGACCTTTACCCGCCCGCTCGCGCCGGCTCCCTGTCGCGAGACGAGCAGCAGTGCGTAGGCGACAGCGGCCGCGACTATGTACAGAACCACAGGCAGCTGCCAGAGGAAAGCCCGGTGATCGCCACTCCAGATAGGCACGTTGGCGGCCGCGACAGCGGAGATCGCCAGCCCGATGCCCAGGCTCGACAGGGCTCGCGACTTAGTCCAGGCCGCACTCGAGGCGAGGCTGAGTGAACTTGAAAGCCCGAGTAGTAGGGCCGAGCCGAGCACGAATCCCTCCTCGTCGGAGATATGCCTTTCGAAGAGGGCGAAGATGGCGAGAAGGGCAGCTCCGGCCACACACGCGATTGCCGTGTAGAGAAAGCAACGCTTCACGCTGCGCAGGTTGATGGTTACCACGGGGTGCAGTCTAAGACCAGGGTCGGCGCAGGAAGACGCCGGGCGTCGCTGCTCAGCTACCCGGCTGCGGTAGCTCCAGGTGCTCGAACTGCGTCATACGCTGGAATTCGCCGAAGCGCCTCTCGATCTCGGGGAAGGTCAGGCGGGCGACCCGCTCGGTGCCGAACTCCTCGACGTTGAAGGAGGCGAGCGTCGAACCATAGGCAACGGCCGCCCGAAGTAGTTCCTCGCTCGGCTCGCTCGTCGCGTGCGCGGCGAGAAACCCGGCAAAGCCGCCGGCGAAGCTGTCGCCGGCGCCGGTGGGGTCGACGACGTCCTCGAGCGGATAGGCGGGCAGCGAGAAGAATCCCTCCTTGCTATAGAGCGCCGCGCCATACTCGCCCTGCTTGACCACCACCAGGCTCGGCCCCCACTCGCGGATGCGCCTGGCGGCGCGGATGAGATTGGGCTGGCCGGTGAGCTGGCGCACCTCGGCGTCGTTCAAGAGCACCGCGTCGACCAGTCCAAGCGCCTCGATCAGCGCGTCGCGCTCGTTCTCGATCCAGTAATTCATCGAATCGAGCGCGCTGAATACGGCGCTCGAGCACTGCTCGCGAACACGGCGCTGTAGCTCTGGCTGGATGTTGGCCAGGAAGAGCGCCTCGGACGAGCGGGAGGCTTCCGAGAGCTTCGGCTCGAAGTCGGCGAAGACGTTCAGCTGTGTCTCGATGGTGTTCGCCGTGTTCAGATCGAAGTCGTAGTGCCCGCGCCAGAAAAAAGTCTTGCCGCCCGGCACGACCTCCAGATCGCTGAAGTCGACTCCGCGCCGCTCCAGCACCGCCCGCTCGGCTGCGCCGAAGTCGCCGCCGACGACTCCCACCAGGCGCACCTGGGTGAAGAAGCTGGCGGCGAGCGAGAAATGCACGGCCGAGCCTCCGAGCAGGCGCTGACGGTTCCCGAAGGGAGTTGCGATGCTGTCGAAAGCGATTGAACCGACGACCGTTAATGCCATCGAGCGCAAGCCTAGCGGCGCGCAGCTAGAGGGAGTGCGTAAACGGGCGCCACGAGAAGCGGCGCCCATCAGTAACGTATGAAGACATGGCGACCTGGCAACCATCCTCGTGGCGCAACTTCCCCGCGGCGCAGCAGCCCGACTGGCCCAGCCGCGAGCTCGCCGACGAGGTCGTGGAAGAGGTGCGCTCGCAGCCGCCGCTCGTATTCGCGGGGGAGGCCCGCCGGCTGCAGGAAGCGCTCGCTCAGGTTGCCGTCGGCAAGGCCTTCTGCTTGCAGGCCGGCGACTGCGCGGAGTCTTTCCACGAGCACTCGGCTATCGCGATCCGCGAGCGTCTGAAGGTGATTTTGCAGATGTCGGCCATCATGACCTACGCGGCCAGCGTCCCGGTGGTTCGCATTGCGCGCATGGCGGGCCAGTTCGTAAAGCCGCGCTCGTCGCCGACCGAGAAGGTAGGCGATCTTGAGATTCCCTCCTTCCGCGGTCACATGGTCAACAGCGAGGAAGAGACGGCCGAGGCGCGCATCCCCGACCCGAGCCGCATGCTCCGGGCCTACAACCAGGCCGCCTCGACGCTCAACCTGCTGCGCGCTTTCAGCAAGGGAGGCTTCGCCGATCTCTCGCAAGTACATGTTTGGAACCAGGAGTTCGTGACGGCTTCGCCCGAGGGCCGGCGCTACGACCAGACCGCCAACGAGATCGAGCGGGCGCTCGCCTTCATGGCCGCCTGCGGCGTCGACATGCACAACTCCGCTCTACACCAGGTCGATATCTGGACCTGCCACGAGGGCCTGTTGCTCGACTACGAGGAGGCGCTCACCCGCCGCGACTCGCTCACCGGTGACTGGTACGACTGCTCCGCGCACATGCTCTGGATCGGCGAGCGAACACGCCAGCCCGGAGGCGCGCATGCCGAGTTCTTCTCGGGCGTACACAACCCGATCGGCGTCAAGCTGGGCCCCGGCGCGACCTCCGAACAGGTGCTCGAACTGTGCGAGCGGCTCAATCCCGAGAAGGTGCCCGGCCGGCTCACCGTGATCACGCGCATGGGCGCCGACAAGGTAGAGAAGCTTCTGCGCCCGCTTCTGGCGGCAGTCCGCGACTCCGATCACCCGGTCGTCTGGATCTGCGATCCGATGCATGCCAACACCTTCACCACCGAGAGCGGCCGCAAGACACGTCGTTTCAGCGACATCATGGCCGAGATCGAGGGCTTCTTCGCCGCCCACGCCGCCGAGGGCACCTGGCCCGGCGGCGTGCACCTGGAGATCACGGGCGGCGATGTGACCGAATGCCTCGGCGGCGGTGAGAAGCTGTCGGAAGAGAAGCTCGAAGAGGCCTATCAGACGCTCTGCGACCCGCGCCTGAACGCGCGCCAGTCGCTTGATCTGACCTTCCATCTGGCCGAGTTGATGCGGCGCTAGCGCCGTCGTCGGGAAGCGCTCACCATCTCGTTCTGGACGCCGGCCGAGCGTGCGAGGCCGGGTCCGGGTCTGGCACTCGCGCTCAACCCGTGCGGAAACCTCTACTCTTGAAGGGAGCGATCGCGTTATCGACCACCTCGGAGACCAAGCGCCTCGCCCGCCTACGAGCCCATGACGAGTATCGAGATTCCCTATTCGATCGCCGCCGCGCTTCCTTCGCTTTCGGTGTTCGACATCACCAACGACGTCCAGAACGCACTCGCTTCGAGCGAGCAGGAGAGCGGTCTTGCCCTGCTCTCGCCGCGCGGCGAGCGGGCCTTTGTGCGCGTGAACGAGCGGGAGTCGGGAATCTTCGAAGATTTCGAGGCGCTGCTGGCACGTCTCGTTCCCGGCGACCAGTCCGAGCGGGAGATGCTGCTTGGACTGCTGCTCGGCCCACGCGGTGAGCAGGTTCCGTTCACCTCGCGCCGCCTTCGGCTCGGAGAGTGGCAGCGGGTATTCCTCCTCTCCTTCGACGGCGGCTACGAAGTCGGCTGGCGGCTGACGTCGATCGGGGGAGAGCAAACCGAGCGCCGCCCGAGAGCTTGACGGCCGCGCCCGCGAGCGCCATCCACCTGCCCCTCTAGACTGCCTCCGTGACTGCGGCAGAGATTCCTGAAGGCTCGATACCGGTTCTCGATCGCGGCTTTGTCAGGCTCGACGCGGCCATGGCGAGCGATCTGTCGGTGGTCAACGCAGCGCGCGTCTCCTTCGCGCGCCACAAGCAGGAGATGGAGCCCGATGACGAGGGACTGATCGGATTCCTGCTGCGAAACAGGCACGGAACGCCCTTCGAGCACAACTCCTTCCGTTTCCACGTGCGCTGCCCGATCTTCGTCATGCGGGAGTGGATCAGGCACCGCTGGTCGTCGTTCAACGAGTTCAGCATGCGCTACACGCGCGCGACCGACGAGTTCTACCTGCCGGCGCTCGAGGACGTACGTCGGCAGGTCGGAAAGCCCGGCGCCTACTCCTTCGAGCCGGTGGAGCCTGAGCTGGCCGAGCAGGCGCGCGCTGAGATGGAGAAGACGAACGAAGCCGCGTACGCGACCTACAACAGCTTGATCAATGCCGGGATCGCCCGCGAGTTGGCGCGGACGGTGCTGCCTGTCGCCGCCTACACCGAGTTCTACTGGACGGTCAACGCCCGCGCGCTGATGAACTTCCTCTCGCTCCGGAACGCCGAGGCTGCGCAGCTCGAGATTCGGCGCTACGCCGAGGTGATAGAGAACTTGTTCGCGGAGCAGATGCCGTTGACTCACGCCGCCTTTGTCGCGGCGGGACGCACTCCGCCATAGTGCGGCAGTCAGCGCTAGGCGGTTCGGGCGACGATCTTGCCGGTACCGGTAGAGCTCGCCTTCTCGCGCGCGATCTCCCAACCGTGCGGCTCTTTCGGTAGTCCGGGGTAGCTCAGGTTGACCTGCGTCGTGCCCGCGCCGACCGAGAAGGCGCCGCAACGAAGCGGTCCGCCCTTGGCCTTGAGCACGTAGAGAACGTAGTGCTCGCTCCCGGGCAGAATAGGCAAGCCACGCACGGTCACGAGTAGCGGCGTGTTGCCGTTGGGTTGTATCGGCCCTCCCTGCACGCTGCCAAAGGTGTGTGACGCCGCGCTCGTCCCTTTTAGCGGCGAATACCAGTTCGTCCTGAAGGTCTCGTCGGACTGGCCGGTCGCGTAACCGATGAAGAAGATGACAATGCCGAGCAGCACGAGCCCGAGCAGCACGACCTCGCGTCGCCGTTCGCTCCGCTTTCTCAGCTCCGCCTCCGAGCGCAGCGGCGAAGAAGCAGCGCCTCCGCTCGCCGGTCTCCGTGTCGGTCGTGGCCAGTGCACGGCCAGAGTCATAGCACGGGCGGCTTTGCGCTCGCATCTTTTACCGTGGCGCTATGCTCGGCGCTGGTCCAGAGCACCGTTTCTCGCAGACAGTGCTTTCGACTCGAGCGATATGAGCGACCTTCCTCGACACGAGAATTAGGTGAGTGTGGGTACTGCGCTGCTGCTCGTGCTCGCCGGCTACGTCGCCGGCAGCATCCCGTTCGGTTACTGGCTCGTGCGCCTGGCTCGCGGAGAAGACATTCGTCGTCTCGGTAGCGGCAACATCGGCGGCAGCAACGTCTGGCGCTGCTTCGGCGCCCGCTTCGGGCTGCCGGTGGTGCTCTTCGACCTGCTGAAGGGCTTCGTGCCGGCGTTCGTCGCCGCGCAGACGCACGGCTCGCTCGTGGCCGTGCTGACCGGGGCGGCAGCAATGCTCGGGCACTGGCGTCCGCTCTTCATGGGCTTTCGTCGTGGCGGCAAGATGGTTGCGACCTGTGGCGGCGCGGTGATCGGTTTCGCTCCACTGGTCGCGGTCGTGGGCGTAGCGGTCTGGGCAGTGGTCTTTCTTGCCGGCCGTTACGCGTCGCTGGCCTCGATTCTGGCGGCGATCTCGCTTGCTCCCGCCGCGCTTCTGCTGGATCAGGATCTTTCGGTGGTGATCTTCATGGGCGCGGCCGCGCTGGCAATTATCTGGCTACATCGCGCCAACATCGTGCGGCTCGCTCACGGCGAGGAGCATCGCTTCCAGCTCTGGCACGGGCGCGGGCGCAAGGCCGCCGGCTCGGCGTAGACTCACACCAGGTAACGCCGGCTACCGAGCTCAGCTCGCGGAATCCGCAGTTTCGTCTGCGGCGGTCTCGTCTTCGCTCTGCTCGTCTTCGTCCGGCGCCGCTTCGCCGTCGACTGGCGCCTCGGGCTCTTCGCTCGCCGGCTCATCGGCGGGCTCGTCGACCGGCTCGCCGGCGGTCATGGCCAGCTCTTGCTCGGGCGTGAGCTCGCCGCCCTCCGGAACGACGAGCGTCTTCAGCTCGACGCTCACCTCTTCGAAGATGTGAACCGGCACCGCGTAGTTGCCGATGCGCTTGATGGGATTGGAAAGCTCGATCTTGCGCCGGTCGATGCGGATCTTTCGCGTGCGCCAGATCTCGTCGGCGATGTCGCTGGGAGTGACAGAGCCGAAGAGTACGCCGCTGGGACCGGCTTTCAGCTCGAAGCGAAGCACCGTCTTGCGCAGCTTGTCGGCGATCGTCTCGGCCTGCTCGGCGCTGCGCGCCTCCTGCAGTGCCCGGCGGGCGTCGTGCTTGCGGATCTCCTCGACCCTGGCCGGCGTTGCCGGCTCGGCCAGCTTGCGGGGAATCAGGAAGTTGCGCGCGTAACCGCGCGCCACCGAGACTACGTCACCGCGCAGCCCGATTTTCTCCACGTCCTGAAGAAGGATGACTTCCATTCCTGCTCCTTATTCCGATACGTAGGGGAGGAGGGCCATCTCGCGCGCCCGCTTGATCGCGACCGCCAGCTGCCGCTGATGGCGGCGGCAGACGCCGGTGATGCGCCTGGCCCGGATCTTGCCGCGCTCGGACATGTAGCGGCGCAGGGCGCCCGCGTTCTTCCAGTCGATTTCCTCGACGTGGTCCTGGCAGAAATGGCATCCCCGGCGCCGAGTCGGCATCGAGCTGGGGCTCATGCGCTTACGCTTCTTGTCCTGCTGAGCCAAGGTCTCTCCTTCTAAAACGGAATGTCGTCGTCAGTCGGGCCGAAGTCGGCGTTCGCGGCCGGCGTGCCCTGAGGAACAAAGCTGGAACTTTCGCCGCTACTTTCGCGGCTGCCGAGGAACTGAACGTTCTCGGCGATGATCTCGACTGCCTGTCGCTTGGTGCCGTCCTGGGCATCCCACTCGCGCCAGTCGAGCCTGCCGTCGATTGCGACCGGCCGGCCCTTGGCCAGGTACTGCGCGCAGCTTTCGCCCTGATTGCCCCAGACGGTGACGTCGAAGTAGTTGGGCTTGTCGCCCCACTGGCCCGTTGCCGAGTCCTTCTGGCGGGTGTTGACCGCGACCCGGAGCTTGCAGACCGAGGTTCCGCTTGGCGTTTGGCGGAGCTCTGGATCGCGAGTCAGGTTGCCAACGAGGACGACGCGGTTGATGTTGGCCATGGTTTCTCCTCCCTTAGCGAACGTGCGTTCGCTAAGGCTACTCGTCCTCCTGGACGAGATCGGGCTCGACAGTGCTGGCGCTCGCGGCCACCGTTGCCGTTGGCGCGGATGTGCTCGAGCCTTTGACGCGGCGTACGGCCATGTGACGCAGCACGGCATCGTCGATCTTGAGCAGGCGCGAGACTTCGCTCAGCACCTCGGGTGAGGCGGAGAAGATCAGGAGGTGATAGATGCCCTCGCTCTTGTGCAGGATCTCGTAGGCGAGGCGCCGGCGTCCCCAAGGGGTGTGCGTCTCCCAGACTCCGCCGCCCTCCACGACTTGCGTGCGAATGCGGTCGACGACCTCCTGCTGGCGATCTTCCGCCAGTTCGGGGTCGAGCATGATCAGGACCTCGTAATCGGTCACGGGCTCCCGTATCTCCTTCCTTCGGTCTAGTTCGGCCTCGCTTGCTGCCGCCGCGCGGGACCGCGACGGTTCACGAGGCAGGAAGCGGCGATGAGTGTAGCATCGCGCCATGCTCTGGGCTGCCCGTGTGTTGGCGCGTGCCTTCGGAACGGTCTGGGAATTGCTCTCCCGACTGCGCCCGCGGCCCGAAGCGCCCGATCCCGCCGAGGAGCTTCGTCGCAAGCTCGCCGAGGTTCGGGCGCGTGATTCCGAGCCTCTCTCCGCCACGGCCGAGCCCGCGTCCGAGCCGGATCAACCACCGGCCGAGCCCGACTCGATCGATCTGACGAGCCGCAGGCGTGATGTACACGCTCGCGCCCGAGCGCTGAGCGAGGAGATGCGCGGCGCAGGCGAGAGCGACTGACCTCGCGCACGGTTGCGCATTCTCCGCGGATGACGTTTGCTGCCGTCTCTCCGGCGCGCCTAGCTTGTGAAGGGGTTGTCCCAGCTCGAGGGCGTGAACACCTTGCCCTTCGCCGCGCCGACCGCCAGCACCGAGGTGTTCGGCTCGAGCGCAAAGGCGGTTCGCTTCACAGCCGGATCGGCGATGAAGACGAGCGAGCCGGTCTTGGCCTCGACCTTCTCCCCGTCGAGCTCGAACCGCGCGTTGCCGGCAAGTACGACGTAGAGTTCCTGGTGAGCGCTACCTTCCTCGCTGTGGTCCTCGATGACGCGGGCGCCGACCTCGCGCCCTACGAAGGCGTTGATGCCGAAAGCCTCGATCCCGAGCTTGGCTCGGAGCGGCTTCCAGACGCTGTCCTGCGGTTTTTCCCCTCCAAACGACTCGACGGTGTCGATATCGGCCACGATGTACTTGCTATCCAAGATGACTTCTCCTTCGCTCGAATCGGACTCGCTGCCTGCGTCCGGCGTCGCCGCCGGGCCACCTCGACGAGCAGGTCGCGCTGTTGCTCGCGTAGAACAATGCGGATGAGATCGGGATGAATCAACAGCTCGACCCTCTCCTGAGGTCACTAACTGTCGATACAATATGACTGGTTACGTAACTTGTCAACCTTCAATGGTGGTTATGAGATGAGCGAAGTTACTGACGAGCTCGAGATCGTTCGCGAGTTTGTGAACACCGCCGAGCTGGGGTCGGGATCAGATCAGCTCGATGCCCCCTCCACGCTTCTCGCCTGGCTCGCCGAGCACGCCTTGATCGAGGAAGGCGCGACGGCGAGCAAGAAAGATCTGGAGCGCACGCGAGCTCTGCGCGACGCGCTGCGGGCTCTTCTCTACGCCAACTCCGGCGGCGAGCTCGATCCGAAGGCGCCGCCGGTGCTCGACGCAGCGGCCGCGCGAGCCGATCTGCGGCTTCGCTTCGGCGCCGACGGAGATGCCGGCCTGATGTCGTGTACCGCGGGCGTGAACGGGGCGCTCGGGCGCCTGCTCGCGATCGTCGCCGAGGCGATGCGAGCGGGAACCTGGGCCCGGCTCAAGGCCTGTCGCAGCGACGATTGCCGCTGGGCCTTCTTCGACGGCTCCAAGAATCACTCCCGCGCCTGGTGCTCGATGGCCCTGTGCGGGAACCGGGCCAAGGCCCGAGCTTTTCGCGAGCGACATAGCGAGACTTAAGCCCGCTCGTTGCGGGGAAAGAAGGAACGATGAATCCCAACTTCACGATCGGCCGCATTGCCGGCATCCGCATCTCCCTCAACTGGAGCTGGCTGATCGTCTTCGCCATCGTCGTCTGGTCGCTCGTCGCCGACGTCTTCCCGGCGGAGGATCCCGGGCTCTCGAAAACGACCTATGCGGTCATGGGAGTGGCCGCCGCGGTCGTCTTCTTCCTCTCCATCCTCCTGCACGAGCTCGGGCATGCGATCGTCGCCCGCCGCAACGGGATGGAGATCGAAGGCATCACGCTCTGGCTCTTCGGTGGTGTCGCTCAGTTCAAGGAGATGTTCAAGAGCCCGGGCGCCGAGTTTCGCATCGGCATCGCGGGGCCGTGCGTCTCGCTCGTACTGGGGCTCGCCTTCGTCGGAGCGGCGGCGCTCACCACCTTCTCGACGGCGCTGAACGGCACTCTTTTCTGGCTCGGCTACATCAACATCTTCCTGCTGCTGTTCAACCTTCTGCCGGCGCTTCCCCTGGACGGCGGACGCGTGCTGCGCTCGGCGCTCTGGAAGGCCAAGGGCGATTTCGCCTGGGCAACGAGAATCGCAGCGACGTTCGGTCGCCTCTTCGGCTATCTGATGATCGCGGCGGGCGCCCTCTCTTTCGTCGCCTACCGTTCCGTCGGGAGTCTGTGGCTGGCTTTGATCGGCTGGTTCCTGCTCGGCGCGGCCGGCGGAGAGCGCAGCGTCGGGAGGGTGCACGAGGCGCTCGAGGGCCTGCACGTGCGTGACCTGATGACGCGTGAGCCGGTCGTCGCCCCGGCCGACGCGACGTTTAGCGAGTTCTCCGACTCGCTCGGCGCACTAAACCGCCACAACACCTACCCGGTCGTTTCGAACGGCGAAGTGCTTGGGCTGTTTCCCTTCGGCGCAGTCGACGGTCACCCGCTCGGCGAGTGGGGTGATCGACTCGTCCGCGAAGGCATGATCGGGCGCGACAGGGTGGCAATTTTCGATTCCGAAGACAGCGCCGAGGACGCCCTTGATCAACTGGTCGCGGGAGAAATCGGTCGCGGCCTGGTCGTTCACGACGATCAACTGGTCGGCATCCTCTCGGTTTCCGATCTGAAGCGCGCGCTCGATCAGAGAACTGCCTTCAGGCGCTGATTCGGTAATCCAAGACCAAACGCGCCGTTCAGGCGCGACTCGCTAACGTGCCAGGGTGCGCCGGGCTCGAATACGGACTGCGGCTCCGCTCGCTTCCCCGGCGGACCGAGCGGGCGCGCTCGATCTGCGAGCCGCCGCCGCTCTTCCGGACGATCAGGTTCTTGCTCGCCTGGGCTCGAGTGAGCAAGGTCTCTCCCACGAGGAGGCGGCGCGGAGACTCGCCGTCAGCGGCCTGAACGTCCTGCGCAGCCACGGCGCGCGGCCGCTCGAGGTGCTCGTGCGACAGTTCAAGAGCTACCTGCTTTTGCTGCTCATCGGCGCGGCCGTCGTCTCCGCGGTCGTCGGCGATCGAGCCGAGGCCGGAATCATTCTGGCGATCGTCGCCCTCTCGGTCGGGCTCGGCTTCGTCAACGAGTATCGCTCGGAGAAAGCCGTCGAGGCGCTGCACTCGCGCATCCGGCGCCGGGTCCTGGTGGAGCGTGACGGGCACGTCGAGCAGATCGACGTGGTCGAGCTCGTTCCGGGCGATCTCGTCTCGCTGAAGGTCGGCGACGTCGTCCCGGCCGACCTGCGCCTGCTCGAGGCGAACGATCTGGAGTGTGAGGAGTCGGTGCTGACCGGCGAGTCGGCGGCGGCGGAAAAGAGCGTCGTTCCTGTCGCACAGGGTGCCTCCGCGCTAGAGCTCTCCTCCTGCGTCTTCATGGGGACGATCGTCCACTCGGGAAACGGCCGCGGCGTAGTGGTGCAGACCGGCACGCGAACCGCCTTCGGCGAGATCGCGCTCAAACTGGGCGAGAGGCAGGAGCAAACCTCCTTCCAGAAGGGGCTTCAGAGCTACTCGCGCCTGCTGGTCACGATCACGGCCATCCTTGCCGGCTCGATCTTCGCCATCAACGCGCTGCTCGGCCGCTCCTTTCTCAACTCGCTGCTCTTCGCGCTCGCGATCGCCGTCGGCCTGACCCCGCAACTCTTGCCGGCGATCGTGACGGTGAGCCTCGCCACCGGCGCACGCCGGCTCGCGCAGCACTCGGTTGTGGTCAAGCGCCTGGTCGCAATCGAGGATCTGGGCAACGTCGACGTTCTCTTCACCGACAAGACCGGCACGCTGACCGAGGGGCGGATCACCTTTGCCAGCGCACTCGATCTTGCCGGGCAGTCCGACCCGAAGCTGCTTACGCTCGGGCTGGTCTGTAACGAAGCGGTGGTAGAGGACGGCACCGCCGTCGGTGGGAACGAGCTCGACCAGGCGCTCTGGCAGGCGCCCGGCGCTGCGCAGGCCGGCGCAGGCGCCTGGAAGAAGCTCGCTCAGGCGCCTTTCGATCACGATCGCCAGATTGGGTCGGTGCTCGCCGAGGAGCCCGGCGGAGAGCACAGGCTGATCGCCAAGGGCGCTCCCGAGGAGATCTTCGCCCGCTGTCATGCGGTTCCCGCGGAGGCCCAGACGCTGCTCGATCAGCTCTACGGCCGCGGCGAGCGCGTTGTCTGCCTGGCCGCCCGCGCCGCCCCCGGCCAGACGACGCTGGCGCCGGCCGACGAGCGCGATCTCGAGCCGCTGGGCTTTCTCTGCTTCAGCGACCCCCCAAAAAAAGGCGCTGCCAAGTCGCTCGAGCAACTGGCGAAGCTGGGCGTGACGGTCAAGATCGTGACCGGCGACAGCGGCAAGGTGGCCGAGACGGTCTGCGCCGATCTCGGCATCCCAGTCGGTCGCACACTGACCGGCGCGGAGCTGGAGGCTATGAACGACGAGCAGCTGGCCAAGGCACTGCCGTCGGCGTCGATCTTCGCCCGCGTCACGCCCGATCAGAAGTCGCGCATCATCCGCGCGCAGCGTGCGCTGGGAAGTGACGTCGGCTTCATGGGCGACGGCGTCAACGATGCGATCGCTCTCCACGACGCCGACGTTGGTATCTCGGTCGATACGGCCGTGGACGTCGCCAAGGACGCAGCCGACGTCGTCCTGGTGACAAAAGACCTCGGCATTCTGGCCGGCGGCGTCGTCGAGGGCCGCCGCATCTTCGCCAACACGATCAAGTACGTGCTGATGGGCACCTCGTCGAACTTCGGCAACATGTTCAGCGCCGCCGGCGCCTCGCTCTGGCTCAGCTTCCTACCCATGCTGCCGACGCAGATCCTGCTCAACAACCTGCTCTACGACATGAGCGAGCTGACGATCCCCACCGACAATGTCGACGAGGAGATGCTCGCCAAGCCGTCCCAGTGGGACATCCGCTTCATCCGTCGTTTCATGGCCTTCTTCGGGCCGATCAGCTCGATCTACGACTTTGCCACCTTCGCGGTGATGATCTACGTCTTCAACGCCGGCGACACGCTCTTTCGCTCCGGCTGGTTCGTGGAGTCGCTCGCCACGCAGACGCTCGTCATCTTCGTCATCCGCACGCGGCGGATTCCGTTCTTCCGCAGCAAGCCGAGTAAGCCGCTGCTCGCGGCCACGCTCGCCTGCGCAGCCGTCGGTGTCGCGCTCCCGTTCTCGCCGCTCGCGCACCTGCTCGGCTTCAAGGCTCTACCGCTGGCCTTCCTCGGCCTGCTGGCGGCGATGGTCGTGACCTACATGGCGCTGGTGGAAGTGGGGAAGCGTTTCTTCTTCGCCCATTTCGCGCCGAGCGGACCTACCCTGGCGATTCCCAAGCCGCGTCGCGAGCGAAGGATGCACCGCATAGCGGCGGGCTGGAGTACTCGCGGACCGGTTTCCCAAACGCGGGCGAGGAGCAGACGACGCTCGACGCGCCGGCGCCCTGTAAAGGCGCCCGGGCAACTCCGGCGGAACTAAGAACCTAAGAACCGGCGGTCGAGGTTCCGGTGCCCAGGAGCTCATGATGCTCGAGCACGATCCGAACCGCCTCGGCGGGGTCGTTCGTGCGCGAGAGCAAATCGAGATCGCCGGGCGAGATCATCTTCTTCCCGAGCAACTCGCGACGGATCCAGGCCACCATCTCCTCCCAGTAATCGCAGTCCATCAACACGACCGGGAAGTGGAAGATCTTGCCGACCTGGATCAAGGTCAGCGACTCGAACAGCTCGTCGATCGTGCCGAAGCCGCCCGGGAAGATGACGAAGCCCTCGGCCGCCTTCACGAACATCGTCTTGCGGGCGTAGAAGTGGTCGAAGGTGAGACTTAAGTCGGTATAGGGATTGGCCGCCTGCTCATGTGGCAGGCGAATGTTGAAGCCGACCGAGAGCCCGCCGGCTTCCTGGGCGCCCCGGTTGGCCGCCTCCATGATCCCGGGCCCGCCGCCGGTGACCACCGCCCAGCCGGCGCGGGCGAACTCGCCTCCGACCTTGCGCGCCAGTTTGTAGAAGTACTGACCCTCAGCGACTCGTGCCGAGCCGAAGATCGAGACCGCCGGCCTGTCGATCTTGTCGACGGCGTCGAAGCCGCGTCGGAACTCGGCGGCGATCATCTGGACGTGGCGCTCCTGCTCTCCGGCGACGCTGGAGAGAACCTCTCTATCCTCGAGTCTTTCCTGGCGCTCGGGCATCAGGAGTGGCGGGCGACGTGAGTATGGGTCATGGCCGGTTTTCAGTATCGCTAATCCGAAGCCGCGGCGGTTGCCGCGGCGGTTATTGGAAGTTGCCGCGACCCTCTTGTAACAATCGAGCCGGGACGAGCGCTACTCGCTCGCCGCGGCCCCGGGATGCGTACGATTGCTGCCGTGGCAGCGCCCGACGACAAGCTCGTGAACGAAGCCGGAATCGAGATCAAGCCCGTCTACACCCCTGAAGATGTGGCCGGGCTCGAGCCCGAGTTGCCCGGCGCCTACCCGTTCACGCGCGGTCCCTACGAAACGATGTATCGCGGGCGCCCCTGGACGATTCGCCAGTACGCCGGCTTCGGCTCGGCCGAGGAGACAAACGCCCGCTTCCGCTACCTGCTCGAGAAAGGCCAGACCGGCCTCTCGGTCGCCTTCGATCTGCCGACCCAGCTCGGCTACGACTCCGACCACCCGCTCGCCGAGGGCGAAGTCGGGCGCGTCGGCGTAGCGATCGACTCGCTGATCGATCTGGAGCTGCTCTTTGCCGAGATTCCGCTCGATCAGGTCTCGACCTCGATGACGATCAACGCGCCGGCGGCGCTCATGCTCCTCCTCTACGAGCTGGTAGCCGAGAAGCAGGGCGTGGCGCCCGAGAAGCTGCGCGGGACGGTCCAGAACGACATCCTCAAGGAATACGTCGCGCGTGGCAATTACATCTTCCCACCCCGGCCCTCGATGCGGATCACGACCGACCTGTTCGCCTACTGCGAGGAGCACCTGCCCGGCTTCAACACCATCTCGATCTCGGGCTACCACATCCGCGAGGCGGGCTCGACGGCCGTGCAGGAGCTGGCCTTCACGCTCGCCAACGGAATTGCCTACTGCCAGGCCGCGGTCGAGGCCGGGCTCTCGCCCGACCGTTTCGGCGCTCGCCTTTCCTTCTTCTTCAACGCCCACAACGACTTCTTCCAGGAGGTGGCCAAGTTCCGGGCGGCTCGGCGCCTCTGGGCGAAGATCATGAGCGAGCGCTTCGGCGCCACCAATCCGAAGGCGCAGATGCTTCGCTTCCACACCCAGACCGGCGGCTCGACCCTGACCGCGCAGCAGCCCGAGAACAACATCGTTCGCGTTGCGCTGCAGGCCTTTTCGGCCGTTTGCGGCGGCACCCAGTCGCTGCACACCAACTCCTTCGACGAGGCGCTGGCACTGCCCAGCGAGCACGCCGTGCGGATCGCGCTCAGGACGCAGCAGATCCTGGCTAACGAGGCCGGGTCCACCGAAAGCGCCGATCCCCTCGGCGGTTCGTACTTCATCGAGGCGCTGACGAGCGAGCTGGAAAGCGGCGCGATGGAGCTGATCGAGCACATCGAGATGCTCGGCGGAGCGGTGGCGGCGATCGAGCAGGGCTTCGTCCAGGCCGAGATCGAGGAGGCTTCCTACCGCTGCCAGCGAGAGGTCGAGTCGGGCGAGCGGGTGATCGTCGGTGTCAACCGCTACCAGGAGGAGACCGACTCCGAAAAGGTCGAGCTGCTTCGGATCGATCCCGAGGTCGAGCGGCGTCAGCGTGAGCGGACTGCCAAGGTACGGGCCGAGCGCGACGGTGCGGCGGTAGAAAAAGCTCTCGCGGCCGTGCGCGAGACTGCGCGCGGAACCGAGAACCTGTTTCCCACGCTGCGCGAGGCGCTGGTTCTTCGCGCCACGATCGGCGAGATCTGCACCGTGCTGCGCGAAGAGTTCGGCACCTTCGATCGCGCCTAGAATCGAGTCCTATGGACTTCGATCTCGGACACGGCGTAAACATCTCTCATTGGCTCTCGCAGTCGGACCGCCGCGGAGACGAGCGGCGCGCCTGGTTCAGCCAGGCCGACGTGGAGCGCTTCGCCGTCTGCGGCATCGATCACCTGCGCTTTCCCGTCGATGAGGTGCAGCTCTGGGACGAACATGGAGTTCGCGAGAGCGAGGCTTTCGAGTTGCTCGAGCAGGGGCTCGGCTGGTGCGAGCAGGCCGGCCTGCGCACCGTCGTCGATCTGCATATTGTTCGCGCTCACTACTTCAACGCCGAGTACAACCCGCTCTTCGTCGAGCCGGCCGAGCAAGACAAGTTCTGTGCGCTCTGGGCCGACCTCTCGCGGGCACTCGCGCACTGGCCGGTGGATCGGGTCGCCTACGAGCTTCTGAACGAGCCCAACGCACCCCGCGACGATGACTGGAACGAGCTCGCCGCCCGGGCGCTTGCCGAGGTGCGCGCGCACGAGCCCGAGCGGGTCGTGGCGATCGACTGCAACCACGTCGCCGATCCGCGCTTCTTTCCCCAGCTACGCGTCCCCGCGGACGAGAACCTGATCCTCACCTTCCACTTCTACGATCCGCTCCTGTTCACGCACTACCGCGCCCACTGGAGCGGCGTCAAGGCCTACGAGGGCCCGATCGACTATCCCGGCGAGCTCGTCTCGCAGAAGAACTGGGACGCTCTTCCGGAGTCCGTGCGCTTCGCGGCCCGAAACGAACGGGTCTTTGCGCCGGCGGACATCGAGCGCGTGCTCGCTCCGGCGTTGGCGCTGGCGAAGGAGACGGGACTACCGCTTTGGTGCGGCGAGTTCGGCGCGCTGGGCACCACTCCCGAGCCCGCCCGTGAGCGCTGGTACCGGGACCTGCTCAGCGCGCTCGAGCGACACGAGATCGCCTGGACGATCTGGGACTACAAGGGCGATTTCGGCATCATCGACGCTGAAGGCAGGCCGACGCTCGTACACGATATCCTGGCCGCCTACGTTCGGCGCTAGGACTCCGGTGGATAGAGACGGAACCCGGCCATCTCGCGTCCGGGGAGAGAACGGTAGAAGGAAGGGCTTTCGTTCTCGGTCAGCAGATCGAGACGGAGCGCTCCGGTTCTCGTGAACGCCTCCCTGATCAGCGCCGTCCCGATTCCTTCGCCGCGACGGGCGGATGACACGATTAAGACTCCAAGGACCCAGTTGATGCCTCCGTCCGAGATCACCTCGGCCGCGCCGACCACCTCACCTTCATCAACCGCAACGAGAGTCGTGACTCCAGGCGCTACGAGTGCGTGTTCGACGTCCGCGACGTCAGTCCAGAAATCCCACCCTTCGGAGTTGCACATAGAGGCGATCGGCACGGCGTGCTCGGGACGGAATGCGACGATCTTCACCGGCTCAGGATCCCCGAGCGAGAGCTTCGTTGCTCTCGATATGCGCCGCGCGGAGGATGCCCATCCCACCACCCACTGCGATCGTAACGGCGATACTCACGCCTGTCCGTAACGCAACAGCTCCGAAACCGTCAGTCTTTCCCAACAAGATGCGCATCCTGCTCGTCTCGCAGATGTACCCAGGGCCCGAAGATCCAGATCTCGGGGTCTTCGTAGCCCAGCTCGAGCGCGAGCTCGCGGCCCGCGGGCACGAGATCGAGCGGGCGGTGCTCGACCGGCGCTCGGGCGGGAAGCTTCGCTTTTTCTTCCTTGCGCGCGAGGCACGAAGAAAGGCGCGGCGGTCTCATCCCGATGTCGTTTACGCCCATTTCCTCGTTCCCGCCGGGCTGATCGGTGCGCTCGCCTCCAAGGCGCCGCTCGTGGTCACGGCGCATGGGCAAGACGTGCGCAACATCGGTGCCAAACCGGGTCTGCGCACCCTCACGCGCTGGACGATTAAGCGGGCGGGCGCCGTCATTGCAGTATCCGGTTTTCTGGCCCGCGAGCTGGAGACGAAACTGCCACAGGCGCACGGCAAGATCAGCGTGATCGACTGCGGTGTCGATCTCGAGCGCTTCCAGCCGCGCGACCAAGCCGCCGCCCGGGCCGAGCTCGCCTGGGAAGGAGAGAGCCCGCTCTTTCTCTGCGTCGGCTCGCTGACCGAGCGGAAGAATGTCGTGCGCCTGGCACGAGCCTTTTCCCGTCTCGAGAGGGGCTCGCTGGTCTTTCTCGGTGACGGGCCGTTGCGCGGCGAGCTCGAAGTTGTTTCGGGCGTGCGCGTGCTTGGTCGCGTGCCACACGAGCTGGTGCCGACCTGGCTGGCGGCCTGCGACGTGCTCTGTCAGCCAAGCCTGGTCGAGCCCTTCGGGCAGGCGCCGCTCGAAGCGATGGCCTGCGGGCGCCCGGTCGTGGCGACGCGCCTCGGCGGGCCGCCCGAGTTCGTTCCGCCCGGCGCGGGTGTGCTTGTCGACCCGATAGACGAGGATGCGCTCGTGCGCGCGCTCGAGAGCGCGGCCGCTCTTCCCCGTCCGAACGAGGCGGGGCGCGAGGCTGCGCTGAAGCACGGCGTCGCCGCGCAGGCCGAGAAGATCGAGCGAGTGCTCGAGCAGGCGGTCGCCCGGCGCGCCGAAGGGTAGGTCGGCGCTGCTATCCTCGGGCACGCCTATGCTCGTTGCACTACTTGTCGCCTTTCATATCTGCGTCTCGGTCGGACTGGTCGTGCTCATCCTCATGCACTCCGGGCGCGACGGCGGTCTCGGTGGGCTCGGTTTCACGCCGACCTCACAGGGCGGCACCCACATCGTCGAGCGCAACCTGACCCGGCTGACGATTGCCGTCGCGTTCGTGTGGTTTCTCGACACGATCGCGCTCTTCCGGCTCCTCAAGTAGTCGGATCACCCGCGCGAAGCGGGTACAATCCCGAGCGCCACGCGCTGGTGGCGGAATTGGTAGACGCGCAAGGTTGAGGGCCTTGTGGCCCGAATGGGCCGTGGAGGTTCAAGTCCTCTCCAGCGCACTCGTCCGGCGAAAGTCGGCCCGCAGGTCCGGCGAAAGTCGGCCCGGCGGGCCGTGACTTTCGCCGGCGGACTAAGTGGGCGATGAACCGCGCCTTTGGCGCGGATTTCTCGCCTGCTCCCAGAAGCGCGCTCGGCTAACCGTGATTGTGGTCAGTGTTCGCGGTGTGAATGTCCGGGGGATGGCGTTATGTGAGCCGCAGCCGCGCATGTCGACTGCGGCGGCCGACTACACAACGCGGCGGCTGCGAAGCTTGTCCGTACGCGAGTACTGTCCCGGGCCCCACAGCCACCGCCTCCTTTTCCAGCATCGCCTCAGTGCGCCGAGAAGGCGCCTGCTCGTGCGCACGCGGACCGTTGACTGCGTCCGAAAGGAGCGCTAGCCTTCATGGCGAACAGGTGTTCGGATATATGTCAGCCCGCTAAGGAGGATCGCTTGCTTACGCCGCGACAGAGAGAGATCTGGGACTACCTTCTCGTCTACGTCGAGAAGCACGGTTATCCGCCGACCGTGCGTGAGATCGGGCAGGCAGTCGGGCTCGCCTCGCCCTCCACCGTGCACGCCCACCTCGCCAACCTCGAGCGGGCGGGACTGCTCAAGCGCGATCCGACCAAGCCGCGTGCGCTCGAGTTGATCGCGCGCGAGCGCGGAGAGGAGCACAAGCTTCCGCTCCTCGGGCAGGTCGCAGCGGGCTCGCCGCTTCTCGCCGAGGAGAACATCGACGATTATCTGGCCGTGCCCGAGCCGCTCTCGCGCGGGGGCGAGGAGTTCCTACTGCGCGTCAAGGGCGACTCGATGACGGGTGCCGGCATCCTCGATGGCGACATCCTCGTCGTACATCGGCAGGAGAGCGCCGAGAACGGCGAGATAGTCGTCGCGTTGGCCGGCGAGGACGAGTCGGCCGGCGAGGCTACCGTCAAGCGCTTCTTCCGGGAGAGTGGGCGCGTCCGCCTGCAGCCCGAGAACGACGCGTTCGAACCGATCTATGCCGACTATGTGCAGATTCTCGGCAAGGTGACCGGCGTATTCAGGATGCTTACGTGAGGTATACGGGTATAGAGAGCCCATGACCATCACCTTGCTTCATCGAACGCTCGAGCAGGAGCTTTGCGCACTGGCGCGCGGCGCCAGCTTGGAGTGCCTGGTCTGCGGCGAGTTCGTACTCCACCAAGGGGCGGACGTTGTCTGTCCCGAGTGCGGCTCGGTCTGGCCGGAGCTCCTGGCGTCGGGCGGCACGGCGCTAAACTGCGAGTCGCAGGCCGGGTGACCGCGAGCCGCTTCGGCGGTTCGAGGAAAGTCCGGACACCGTAGGGCAGAACGCTGGGGAAATCCCAGGCGGCGAAAGCCGACGGAAAGTGGCACAGAAAGGACACCGCCTCCGGGCAACCGGCGGTAAGGGTGAAAAGGTGGGGTAAGAGCTCACCAGCACCGTGGTGACGCGGTGGCTAGCCAAACCCCGTTCGGTGCAAGGCGAAGCAGGTCCCGCTCAGGTGGCCCGCCCAGGGACCGGGTGCGCCGCTGGAGCCGCCGGGCAACCGGCGGCCTAGATGGATGGTCACCCTCGACAGAATCCGGCTTACAGGCCTGCTACAGAGAGCCCTCGCACGCGGGGGCTCTCCAACTCTCAGGCTCTGAGTGCGACTTCGAGCGTCGTGCCAACCCCGGGCTTGCTCGAGACGGTGAAATCGGCGCCGATCGAACCAGCTCTCCTGCGCATGTTCTTCAGGCCCTGCCCGGCAGTGGGCTCGGTCTCATCCTCGCTCAGTCCGTCGCCGTCGTCGCGGACGACCACGGTGCGCTTGCCGCCGCTCTCTGAGATCTTCACCTCCGCCCAGTTGGCGTTGGCGTGCTTGCGCACGTTCGCCAGTCCTTCCTGGACGATGCGGAAGATTTCGATCTGCTCGTCGGGAGCCAGACGGATGTCCGAATCTATCTCGACATCCACCTCGAGCACACCGTCGGCGCAGAGGAATTCCACGTAGCGGCGCAAAGCGGCGTCGAAGGGCGCGCTCCCGCCGGCCGAGGAAAGCGCGAGCACCGCGAAGCGAGCCTCCTGCTGGGCGAGCCCGGCGACTTCCTCCAGCCGCGGGAGGATGGTTTCGAGATCGCCGCCGGCCCGGAGCATGTTCAGGTGCGTAGAGAGCGCGAACAGGTACTGAGCTAGTCCATCGTGGATCTCGCCCGCAACTCTGGCTCTCTCCTCCGAGACCGCACGACCGAACTCCGCCTCGCGAATTCCTCGCCAGACGCCGACAACCAGCAGGACGCAGGCAAGCAGGCGCAGGAAATCGCCGAGCGCCGCTTGGTCTCCGGGCAGAATCGGCCTGAAAACGAAGTTGAGGCTCGAGAACAGCCATAGGGTGGCCGCCAGTGCCAGCCAGCTGTCCAGATCCTCCAGCCAGCGCCGGAAGCGCAGTCCAAAGCCCACCATGGCTCCCAGATAGAGCAGCGCGAGCAGCGCGAAGGCGATTGTCATCGGTAGCTCGGATCCGTTCGTGCTCCCGGCGTCGCCCACCGCCTGGACGAGCGCGCGTGTGCCGCTCCAGATAACGAGTAGCGCGAGCGAACAGGCGCCGAGTGTCGTCGGCAGCGCCCGGTCGGGCTTGCGCACCTGCCCGCGGGCGAAGGCTGCCCCGGTGATCAGGACGGCCGAAATGATCCGCGCAATCAGACTGGCCCAGGTCTCGGGCTTGCCGATCGCCGATCCACCGAGCGTCGGCGCGATCTCGAAAGCGAAAATCGATATCGCCGCGACGCTGAAGCCCGCGCAGAGAAGCAGATCCATGCGGCTCGAGTCGACCGAGAAGCGAACGCCGGTCAGTACCGCTACCAGCACCGATGTGAGCGCAATCGCGGTATTTAGGGCGAGAAGAAGGCTTGGGAGGTCGAAGCTGCTAGGCAGGCTCGGGTAGGCGCCCCAGAGCGCCAGCGCCGCGCTGAGAAGCGCGATAAGCAGGAATTCTCCGGCGAGCCAGGAATGAAGAGCGCTCTCGTTTTGTTGCCGCACGGCGTCCACGTATCCCCTTTTCGGCAACAATGCGGCTGCCGATAAGGGACGGGACAATGTCTGAGCGTGTACTCATCGTTGACGATCACCCCCTGACGCAAGAAGCGCTTGCGTCGTTGCTCACGCAGCACGGCTTCGAAATAGTCGCCCAGGCCTCCAGCGGCGACGAGGCGATCAAGCAGGCCGCCAAGCAGCAACCGGATCTCGTGCTGCTCGATCTCTCGATGCCCGGAATGAGTGGGCTCGAGGCACTACCTGAGATTCGCAGGGTCGCGCCCGGCTCCGAGGTCGTGGTGCTCACGGCTTCGGGCACCGAAGAGAACCTTCTTCGCGCGATCAAGGGCGGCGCCTCCGGATACCTGCTCAAGACCGAGCCGCCCTCCCGCATCGTCGAGTTCCTGCGCGGAGTGGTCAACGGCGAAGCTGCGCTCTCGGGCTCGATCGCGCGTCGCCTGCTCGAGCAGGTGCGCGAAGGCCGCGACCACGCCGTGCCGGATGAGATCTCGTCGCTCCTGTCGGCCCGCGAGCTCGAAGTGCTTCTTCTCCTCGACGAGCATCTGAGCACCGAGGAGATCGCCCACCGCCTCTTCATCTCCGAGCACACGGTGCGCTCGCACGTCAAGAGCCTGCTGCACAAGCTCGGCGTGTCGTCGCGGCGTCAGGCGCTCGAGGCGCTCTCTCGCGCTCGCGCCTAAATTCGACCCGAAAAATCACTCGTTCCGAGGGAGGCGAGGGGGATGCGCTCACCCGAGGCAATGTCCGATGATCTGACTAACGGGATGGCTGCAATGATTGGCGAGCGCGACCGGCGAAAGCCGGTCGCAGCTTGTCTGAGGGCTTTCTAGCCGCACCACCTCGGGCGCGCCCCACCTCCCTAATGGGACAGGTCTTCAGGAAGGATTGTTGAAGCCCTCGACCGTTATCTCGACGAGGCGCGGTAGGGAGTGGAGGTTGTAGCCACCCTCGAGCACGGCGGCGACTTTCGGGCAGAGGCTCGCGGTTCGGCTTGCGAGTTGGTAGAAGGCTCGGTCGGTGAGCATGGTCGGCGAGAGCGGATCGTCTCGGTGAGCGTCGTAACCGATCGACACCAGAACGAGCTCGGGCGAGAAGGCTTCGACCGCCGGGTAGGCGATCTGCTCGAACGCCTCAAGATAGGAACGGTCGCCGGTGCCGCCCGGAAGGGGAATGTTCAGCGTCGTTGGATTCTCGCCACCGGGGATGTCTTCGCCGCTCGACGTCTTGGGGCTCGGCCCGCCGGTTCCGGGGTAGTAGGGCCAGGCGTGAAGCGACACGTAGAGAACGCTCGGATCGTCCCAGAAGATCGCCTCGGTCCCGTTCCCGTGATGAATGTCCCAGTCGAGAATCGCAACCCGCTTGAGCCCCAGCTCGGCCTGCGCGTGGCGCGCGGCGACGGCGATGTTATTGATCAGGCAGAAGCCCATCGCCTTCTCACGCGAGGCGTGATGGCCGGGCGGGCGAACGAGCGCGAAACCGCCGCGGCGCACGGCCTCTATCGTGATCCCGGCGGCGAGCTTGGCGGCCTTCGCGGTGGTAGGAGTGACGTAAGTGTCGAAATCGATCCACCGCGTCTCTGTGGTCTCAGCGAACAGGCTGTCGAGGTACGCGGGCGTGTGAACGCGCTCCAGATCTTCCCGCGTGGCGGGCTCGGCCGTGATGTGCTCGGCGACGGGAAGGAGAACCTCCAGCCGCATCTGCGACTCGGGGTGATACTCCGGCGCGATGTGAAGGCGAACGTCCTCTTCGTTGATCAAGGCTTTGATGGCGCGGCCCTCCAGATTCGGCCTGTACCGGCGACTTCTCTTCGCGCGTGAGCGGGTTGCCCGAGCGAGAAGCCGATTCTAACCCGGTAGAGCCGGTTTCGGTCTTACTGGTGCAGGCCAGATAACAAGCGACGGCTCGAGACTCGCCGCCGGGTCGTCTCTCAAGTGACCTCGGATCGCTCCGATAAGGTGTCACACGAGGAATATGAGTTCGAAGACACTCGTCATCGCTGAAAAACCGTCCGTCGGCCGTGATCTGGCCGGCGCGCTTCCGGGCACCTTCGCCAAATCCGAGGGCTATCTCGAGTCCGACACCCACATCGTCACCTGGGCGGTCGGGCACCTGGTGGAGCTCGCCACCCCGGAGGATTACGACGAGCGCTTCAAGCGCTGGCGAATGGCCGATCTCCCGATCGTGCCGGAGGCCTTCAAGCTGAAGCCGCGCGATTCGAAGTCCAAGAAGCAGCTCAACGTCGTGCTCAAGCTGATCAAGCGCGATGACGTCGACAATGTGATCAACGCCTGTGATGCCGGGCGCGAGGGCGAACTGATCTTCGCTTACCTCAACGAGGTCTATCTCGAGTCGCGCGGGGCAAAGCCGAAGCCCGTCCAGCGCCTTTGGATCTCGAGCATGACCAGGCAGGCGATCAGCGCGGGCTTCGAGAGCCTGCGCCCCGGCGAGCAGATGAGCTCGCTCGAGGCCGCCGCCCGCTCGCGCTCCGAGGCCGACTGGATGGTCGGCATGAACGCCACTCGCGCAGCCACGATTCGCGGTCGCGCCTGGGTTGGCGGCGTCGTTTCGCTAGGCCGGGTCCAGACGCCGACGCTGGCGATGATCGTGGCCCGCGAGCGCGAGATCCAGGCCTTCGTTTCCGAGCCCTACTGGCTCGTTCATGCGGATTTTGACCTCGGCTATCAGGGCCTCTGGTTCGAGGGCGACGAGACGAGGATCCTGGAAGGAGAGCGGGCCCAGTCCATTGCCGACAAGGTGGCCGGCGCAGAAGGCGTGGTCGCCTCGGTCGAGCGCAAGGAAGCAAGCGAGCGCGCACCGCTCCTCTACGACCTCACCTCACTGCAGCGCGACGCCAACCGTCGCTTCAGCTTCTCGGCCCAGAGGACGCTCAGGGCGGCGCAGTCGCTCTACGAGAGCAAGAAAGCGATCACCTATCCGCGTACCAGCTCGCGCTACCTCTCTGGCGACATGGTGTCTCTGCTCAAGCCTACGGCCGCCACGCTGGAGTCGATCCACGAGTACGCCGAGGGGGCGCGATTCGTTCTTCACCTGGAGGAGCTGCCGTTGGGGCGGGTCGTCAACGACGCCAAGATCACCGATCACCACGCCATCATCCCGACCAATGTCGAGCACGACATCGAGGCTTTCTCCGACGACGAGCGGCGCATCTTCGATCTCATCGCGAAGCGCTTCCTGGCCGCTTTCCATCCGCCGGCGCGCTACGCCAATACGACCATCGTCACCGAGGTCGAGAGCGAGCGGTTCCGCACCCGCGGCAAGGTCACGCTCGAGCCGGGCTGGCGCGCCGTCTACGGCCAAAGCGCGACCGGTAGCGGCCGCACGGCCGAAGGCGAGGACGAAGACGGCGAGAGCGGCGAGCTCCCGGCTCTGAGCGAGGGTCAGAAGGTGCTCTGCAAGAGCGCCGAGAGCGAGGCCAAGGAGACGAAGCCGCCGCCGCGCTACAACGAGGCCACGCTGCTGATGGCGATGGAGACAGCAGGCAAGCTGATCGACGACGAGGAACTGCGCGAGGCAATGAAGGAGGGCGGCCTGGGCACGCCGGCGACGCGAGCCGAGACGATCGAGACGCTGATCCGGCGCGAGTACATCGAGCGCGCGGGCAAGGAGTTGCAGCCCACGCCGAAAGGCCTGCAGGTAATCACGATGCTTGACGCGCATCCGCTCACCTCGGCCGAGCTGACCGGCAGCTGGGAAAAGCGCCTCGGCGACATCGAGCACGGCTCGGGCGATCGGGCGGTTTTCATGGACGAGATCGAGCGCTTCACGCGCGAGACAGTCGAGAAGATCGCCGCGCTGGACAAGGAAAAACTACGTCCCGAAAGGGTCGAATTGGGCCCCTGCCCGCGTTGCGGCGCCGAAACGGGCGAGATCATCCGCGAAAACTCGCGTGCTTACGGATGTACGAGTTGGAAGAGCCGGGAGGAAACCGGCTGCGGCTTCGTAATCTGGAAAAAGGTGGCCGGGCGCTCAATTACGCCCGAGATCGCCCGACAACTACTTGCACAGGGACGTACAAATGACGTAATATCTGGATTCCGAAGCCGAGGCGGCAAACATTTTCGCGCGCGCCTCGTCTTGAACGCCGAAGGACAAATCGAGTTCGAGTTTCCCACGCGCTCGCAAAATGCCCAACCGGCCGCCGCGGAATAGAGAATAGTCGGAGTCCGTTTGCAGTAGGTGAGCCCAGAGTGGGCTCGCGAGCCGCGAGGAGAGACCAGAGCGAATGATGGTTCGCTGCGGAGATAATGGGAAAGAAAGGACGTCGAGGGTCAGTTGACGCAAAATCACCTGCAGGAAGTACTTGAAGGTAGCGAGAGCGTCCGCGTATTCGTGGACGCCGCTGAGGAGCGCGGCACGATCGAGCCGGCCGAGATCGAGGCGCTCGTAGTGGAGCACGACCTCAACGAGATCGAGCGTGAAGACCTCATGCGCGAGCTCGAGAAGATAGGCGTGGAGATCGCTCAGCCGGCGGCGGCTGCCAGCGAGCATGTCGAGCCGGCGGAGACCGTCCCCGTCGAGGTGCCGGAGCTTTCCGGTGCTGCCGACAGTCTGCAGCTATTCCTCGCCGACGTTGGTAAGCACAGGCTGCTTACCGCCGCCGATGAGGTGTCTCTCGCCAAGCGTATCGAGCGCGGCGACGCGGTCGCCAAGCGCTGCATGATCGAGTCGAACCTGCGACTGGTCGTCTCGATCGCCAAGGGCTATCGCGGCCTCGGTGTTCCTTTCCTCGATCTGATTCAGGAAGGCACGCTCGGCCTCAACCGCGCAGTCGAGAAGTTCGACTGGCGCCGCGGCTTCAAGTTCTCGACCTACGCGACCTGGTGGATCCGCCAGTCGGTGCAGCGCGCAGTGGCCAACCACGCGCGCACGATTCGCGTTCCCGTTCACGTGGTCGAGCGCCAGCAGAAGCTGTCGCGGGCTGCGCGTCGGCTCGAAGTCGAGCTGGGTCGCGAGGCGACGCGGGACGAGCTTGCCGAGGCGACAGGACTTCCCATTCAGCACGTGGACGAGGCGCTCGGCGCGGCTTCGGCCTCGGTGTCGCTGAACCAGACTGTCGGTGCCGATGACGAGGGCGAGCTCGGCGATCTCTTCGCCGATCGCGAGGCCTCCGATCCGTTCGACGAGGCTGAAGAGTCGCTGCGCAGGCAAGGCGTGCGCAAGGCGCTCGAGGCACTGCCCGAGCGCGAGCGGCGCATTCTCGAGCTTCGCTTCGGTTTCGAAGGCGAGCCCTGGACGCTAGAGGCAATCGGCCATGAGCTGGATCTCACGCGCGAGCGTGTGCGTCAGCTCGAGGGCCAGGCCCTCGCGCGGCTCGGGGCGCTACGCGAGCTCTCTTCGCTCGCGGCAGCCTGAGCAACGGCAAAACCCGGTTGTGGGCCAGTTCCGGTTCGTGCGCCGAATCGGTGGGATGTTCTGCGGCCTTTTAGAGCGGGCTGTCGCTAGTCTCCACTCGGCCGGGCAGCAATCAGGGGAGGCAGTAGTAGCTCGAACAGGGACAGCAGTTTTACTTGCCGCGCTCATGCTCGCGCTCACGCTTGTGGCCGGGTGCGGCGGCTCCGGTAGCAGTGCGAAGGCGCCGAAGATCGTGCTACGCAGCTTCCCGACGCTGCACGTAGAGGTCAACACCGGGGTGGACTCGCTCGACCCCGGCCTCTCCTACACCAGCGGCTGCTGGCAGAGCCTCTGGAACGTCTACCTGAGCCCGTACGGCTATCAACACGTAAACGGCAGGGCGAGCTCCCAGATTGTTCCGGTCCTGGCCGAGGCGATGCCCGACATCTCGAAGGGCGGTCGTATCTACACGTTTCGCCTGCGCGACGGGCTGAGCTATTCGGACGGGAGCCTGGTGCAGGCCGCCGACTTCGCCTATGCGATCCGCAGGCTCTACTTGCTCGATTCGGTGGGTGCGCCGCTTTTCGACGACGTCGTAGGATCGGGCGTCGCCGAGGCGCGCCGGGGATTGATCTCCGGTATCGAGACCAACGACTTCACGAGATCGATCACGGTGCGCCTGAAGCGGCCCAGCTCGACCTTCATCGACGCGCTGGCGAGCCTGTTCGCGGCGCCCGTCCCGCCGGGCACGCCGAGTCGCGATCAAACGCTCGAGCCGATCCCCTCGACCGGTCCGTACAAGATCTCGGAGGTCAGGTGGCCGAAGGCATTCACGCTGGTGCGAAACCGCTATTTCGAGCCGACCGAGACGGTGCCGGCGACCAATCCAGATCGGATCATCGTGGACGTCGTCGACGGCGGCAAAGTAGCGCTCGAGCAGCTTGCGGCCGGGGACGCCGACTATGCGGCCGTGCCGATCGCGCCGGCTTCGCTCGAGCAGGCTAAGCGCAAGAGTCGGCTGCAGCTTCGCGCCTACACCGATGCCAGCACCCAGTACTTCTTCATGAACACGACACAGCGGCCTTTCAACGACGTCCGCGTCCGCCAAGCCGTGAACTACGCACTCGACAGGCGGCAGTTGGTTGAGATTTTCGGGGGCCAGGCCGTGGCCAGCGAGAACATACTTCCGCCGCCCTACCCGTCATATACACGGCATGACCTTTACCCGTACAACCTCGCCAAGGCGAGAGCGCTGGTGCAACAGGCGAAGGTAGGGGGAACGCGCATAACCGTCTTTGCTCCAACGCAACCCGTGCAGGCGCGCGCGGCTGCCCTCTACCTCGTACGCCAGCTCCGCGCGATCGGCCTCAAGCCACGCTCCGCGGTGACGCTGTTGCCCCCCGCTCATTACTGGACGACCGTCGGCAACAGGAGCACGCGGGCTCAGATCGGCTACTCGCTCTGGACGCAGAGCATTCCCAACCCGCTTGCCTGGTTCGAGCCCCTTCTCGACGGCGGCGAGACGAAGGCGCTTGCGAATACGAACTACTCCTTCGCCAACTCCGCGGATCTGAACGTGGCTATCAATCGTCTGGCGCGCGATCCGGAGCTCACGCCCGACGTGAACGCGCAGTGGGCCGCGCTCGATCGGCGGACAATGCGCTGGGCACCGCTGGCGCCGTTTCTGAACCCGCGCTCGTTCGACGCTTTCAGCACGCGCATCGATCTCCGTTGCTACGTCTCGAACACTCTCTACGGGGTCGACTACGGCCGGCTATGCCTCAAACGAGGGTCTGCGGCCGGCTAGCGCGAACTGGGAATCGGCTCCAGTTCACGTATTTCGTGCATCTCCCGCATCAGGTGGGGGATCCGGCAATCCCTGGATAGAGGGAGAGGAAGGGGTTCTGGAAGACCGATACCCAAACCGTGGACGCTGCCGAGCGAAGGGAAATCCTGAGCCGTTATATCGATCACTCGAGACGTTTCGAGGAGGTTGCGCAACGGCGAGCCGGAGCGACCAGCGGTGAAGTCATTCCCTTCGGCGCGCCGCTTCGCGTCGAACAGGAGCCCACGAGTCGCGAGCTGGAAGTGCTTCAGTTGATCTCCGACGGCCTGGTAAATCGCGAGATCGGCGCTCGCCTCTTCCTATCAGAGGAGACGGTCAAGTCGCATGTCCGCCACCTACTCGCCAAGCTTCAAGCTCGGTCGCGGGCCCACGCCGTGGCCGTCGGCTTCCGGCGCGGGCTCATTACTTAGATTCCCGAGGTTTTCCCCAACCTGTGGATATCCCTCGATCGGGGGATGCTTCTGTGCCTTAGGAAGTAAAGGATCGAAGCTCTTACCAAGGCTTCATGCATCCGCCGAATGCGGCGACGTTTGCAATCGCGGACAGAAGTGCAACGATCTTGAGTGAAATAAGACGCATGTCAACCTCCTCGTTAATAAACGACTCCGAGAAAGGCCTACCCCTGTGAAGAAGGTCGGCACCCCCCTGAAGGCCGACATTACAACAGAACGGCGGCTGTCGTCGCATCAACAGACGCTGGCCCTTCGCAGTCATGGGGCTCTTCTAGCGCTCGGAGCGGCCGCACTCTCGTCGGTCCTTCTCTACCGCGGCTATCACCTCGGACCTCTAGTGCCCACGGCAATGATGGCCGTGGCCGCTTATATCTGCGAGAGGCTCGATGTTCGACTGAGTCCTCATCTCGAGGTCTCCGTGAGCTTCTTGCCGTTAATCTTCGCCGCCGTTGTTTTAGGACCCCTTTCGGCGGTAATCGTCGCCTTCGTTTGTCTATTAGGCGAGTTGGGACGACCCTGGGAGAGATGGGTTATTTGGTCCGGTACTCGCTGTCTCGTATTGGGAGCTGCAGGACTTGCGGCCGTATCGATTAGTCCCGAAACGACTCTCGGCGGACTTTTCGTATCTACGCTAATCGCATCTGTAGTTACCGTTAGCGGCGAATCGGCTGCGGGTGCGATAACGCTCTCGATTCGAGAGAAATGGACACCCCGCACTTACTTCTTTGAGCTACTACAAGTGGGCCTCACCGGAATGGTCGTATATGTTCCAGTGATAGCCGGACTCGCGTACGCGTATGTGCACGTTTCGCCGTGGTCGGCAGTGATCTTTGTCGGCCCGGCTATTGCGGCGCAGCGCTACTTCGTTCTCTATCGCGAGCAAGCGCGTGCCACTAACGAGCTCGAATCCGCAGTCGCGAAGTTATCGAGAGTAAACCTGTCGTTTGCAACCGCGCTAGTCACAGCCCTCGACGCCAGAGATCACTACACTGCGGGCCATTCGGCCGCCGTCGCAATCTACGCGCGCGATATTGCGATTGAGGCCGGGCTATCACAGAGCGAGCGGGAAAAGGCTCACCTATGTGGGCTTCTCCACGACATCGGAAAGATCGGCGTGCCGGTCGGTGTGTTGGAAAAGAGCGGCTCGCTGACAACCGGTGAGTGGTCGGCCGTGCAAAGTCACGCCGAGGTCGGTGCCTCGATACTCGATCGGATCGAGGGATACGAGGAGATAGCCACCGCCGTCCGTCATCACCATGAGCGTTTTGACGGCGAGGGTTATCCGGGCGGGATCGCGGGCGAGGCGATACCGCTTCTTTCGAGAATCGTGGCCGTCGCCGACGCCTACAGCGCGATGACCTCGGAGCGTCCCTACCGGATCGCGCTGAGCGGCGAGGAGGCGCGTGATCGCCTCGAGCGCGAGTCCGGCAAGCAATTCGATCCGGCGGCCGTTCGAGCGCTCGTTGCGGTGCTGGACGGAGCCAGCGAGGCTTACGTGGCCGGCACTCACACGAACTTCGAGTTGGAGATCGGTGAGCTGGTAGCGATGGAGCTCGGAAAGTCCTCGTCCGCTGCGCCGGAGCCGAGCCTAGCCTGAAGACACCGAGTAGCGGGAAGCTTCGGTCCGATTGCGTACGCCGAGCTTTTTGTAGATGTGGCGAAGGTGAACCTTCACGGTCACTTCGCTGATAAAGAGCTCATTGGAGATCTCCTTGTTCGAATATCCGTCGGCAGCGAGCTGAAGTACTTCGCGTTCGCGCCGCGTAAGAGCCTCGTCCGACAGGGGCGGCGATGCGCTACCGGCCGGAAGTTCAATAGCGAACTTCCTAGCGAGACGCTCGTCGCAAGCGGCGCCGAGAACTGGCGCTATCCGCGATGTGGTAGCAGGATCCGATGCCGCCAGTGCGAGCAGCTCGGGGCATGCGCGGTATGCCCAGACAAATGTGTTCCATCGCTCGTACTTCGAAACGAAAGCCATTGCGTTCGCGAATAAGGTGCACGTCTCGGAAGAGTCCGATCGCTTGGCAACCACCGTACGCACGAGAGCCGTCAGAGCACGCGTGTCGATATTCTTTGTGGTCGCGTCGGCATCGTTAGCCCATTCCGTCGCTGCCTCGAGCCTCCCTCGACAAGCGTAATAAAGGGCGCTCGCGCTCTGAGCCAAACCTTGCCATGACTTAGGCCCGATTAGCCCATCTTCCTGCACCATTACGTTGTCATCGAAATCATGCGATATAGAACTAATCACTCTGCGCAGCGCTCTTGTGTAGGTGAATACGTTCAAACCACATCGATCTCCCTTTCGATCGGCTGCGTCTAATAAAAGCAAAGCATGCCTGTATCGACGAACACCAATGGCAATTGCGGCGCGTGCGCATAGGGCTAGTGGAATACCAAATGACAGACCATAGTCGTCTAGGCATTTCCACGTATCTTGAATCAAGATATCGGCTTCCGAGTAATGCGCGGCCTGAGTGAGATAGTCGCAATAGAAAATCGCGAAGCCCGTGCGGATTTGGGGATGGACGCGATTAAGTAGTGGGAGCGCGTCCTCAAAACGTGGTTGCTCGGAGGACGAGAACCCGAGCAGTTGCGTAGATAAGAGTGCGTGTGCCGAAAGCGCTCGAACGAACGATTCTGGTCGACCGTCCTGATACTCATAAAGCTGATCAACGAGAGAGGAGGTGTCGTCGCTCTCGAGCTCAATCGCTGAGAGGAAATCCGTCCAAAGGCAATGCAACACGGCGCTTCGATCGGGCGCAAGAGTTCGTGCTGTGACCATGTGGTGGCGGGCGGTGTCCTGGCGGTTCGAAAAGTAAGCACTGCGACCCGCAATCGCATGAGCTCGCCAGCAAAGCGGAGACGACTCGTCAAAGTGATGCGTGGACTGCAGTGCAAGCGCATACGCCTTGGCGAGATCGCCGACGACGAACGCGACCTCGGCTTCGGCGAGGTCGAGAAGGGGGGAGACGAGCTTACG